>CisS_allDRAFT_1000333_pt1 | contig 9314 bp, 9 predicted proteins | sample CisSprmetagenome_FD_10649 | JGI IMG/M metagenome (IMG submission 10649) | reverse complement strand
CCCACCGCCAAAAATAGCATGTCCGTGTTTCTTAGCACCTCCTTTATCTTGTCAATATCCTCCAAAGCTGCTTGCTCTCCTATCTCAGGTCTTGCTCCTGCACCCAACCCCCGAGTGACTTTTTCTCCTATCTGTATTTTGTTGGGAACAGAAAGAGAAGTAAGATGTTGTATATCCGTATTGATTGCAAAAAGCTCCACACCCTCAATACCATCCAAGTACATTCTATTTACCGCATTTGACCCACCGCCCCCTATTCCAAAGACTTTTATCCTCGTTGGATTTACCACTTCCATCACAACACCTCCTTAAAGAAGGATTTTATTTTTTCCAGTATAGAACCGAGCTTAATTTTGCCCTCCCCACTCAAACTTTCTTGGCTCTGGTTAAAAGAATAGCCATGTACCAATTGGGGTTTTAGCTTAAGCAAGCCTACTGCAGTAGCGTAAGCAGGATCCTGAACTCTTTCCCTCAAACCTATAACACCCGTTGGACTACCTATCCTAACAGGTAGGTCCGTATATCTTTCAAAAAACTCTTTTATGCCTGCAAGCTTTGAAGAACCGCCAGTTAAAACAATCCCTGCGTTTATTGCGGACAAATTTATTCCCTGATTGCTTATATGTTCAAGAACCTTGTCCGCTATCTCCTCCAGCCTTATCTGTATAACCTCAGAAACTTCTCTTTTCCCAACCATAATTTCTTTATCCTCTCCCCTTGGTTTTACCTTTATTTTTTCCGACTCATTGACCATGTCCGCTAAGGCAAAACCGTGTTCTATTTTTATCCTCTCCGCCTGTTCTATGTTTATTTTCATAAAGTGGGCTATGTCCTTGGTTATACTGTTCCCACCCATAGGTACTGTACCCGTTAGNACTGGGGAACCTTCCACAAATAGTATAAAGTCCGTAAGTCCTGCCCCCATGTCTAAGAGCAACACTCCCTCTTCCTTCTCTTCCTGTGATAAAACTGCCTCTGCACTGGCAAGAATGGAAGGATATCTACCCTCTATGGTCAAACCACTAGAGAGGACAGCTTTTTCAACGTTTTTTAGAAGGCTTGTGCCTACCTTTATAAGGTGTACCTCTGCAGTTAGCTTTGAGCCTAAGAGCCCTACGGGGTTTAGAACTCCCTCTTGGTCATCCAATATAAACTTTCTTGGAATAGCACTTACTATTTCATAGCCTTCTTCCTTTGCCCTTGTGGTAGCCCTTTCTAAAAGCCTTTCTATTTGACTTTCGTCTATTTCTACCGGCTGTGGCGATACGTTTATTGTGTCCCTTTCGTTTTGACTTTTAAGGACAGGGGAGGATATTCCAAGATTTACGGAGGTTAACTTGACACCAGCCATTTCTTGGGCTTCTTTCATAGCCTTTAGTATAGAGGCAACCGCCAGGTCCAACCGTGTTATTTGTCCCTTCTCTATGCCCTTGCTTGGCACCTCTCCTACGCCTATAATGTGCATATCTCCGTAGTTGTCTATCTCCGCAATGAGGGCCACAGTTTTACTGGTGCCAAGGTCTAAGGAAGCTAAAACCTTCATACCTCTATTTCTCCTCCTTTATCACCGCCATGTTTTCAGAGGTTATAAGAACATCCATTTTCCCCATCCCAATTTTATTATAAATTTTTTTCATCCTATCAAGAACTAACGGAGATATCTGGCTAAGTGGGGGCAGGACCATTCTCCCGCCCGATACATAAATAATGGTATTCCTATCGGTAACATATACTTCATTAATGCTAAAACCCATGTTTTTAATTGACTCTACTAAATTGTTTAAATTGGTGTAATGTTTCTTTACATAGTCAAAGGAGAATGTGTATATGGTGGGTAGCTTGCTTTCCATAGCTGGGTTGTAAAAGAGTTCTCCATGAGCTTGTCTATCATCATAAGACTGTTGTTATGCACCACATAGGCTATGGGAATCCTCTCCTGAACATGAACATTCACACGGGCACCATCCAAAGAAGGTATTCTTTCTATTTTTACACTCTCCAGAGAATTGTTTGTTAATTCGTTGGCTTTTGCCAAAAGCCTCTTGGAGTCCAAAAAAAGCCAATTGTTTTTTGAAACCTGATAAACGCTTGAGGAAATGGCAGAAGGAGGGATGCTGTTGGCACCGTATATATGAATTTCCTTTATTCTGAACGTTGGAAGGGCGGTCAAAAAACCAGGGAAGAAAAAACCGGCAAGTGCCATAGCAATCAGCCACACTAAAGCTAATGTGATCTCAAGGACTGCTACCCACCTTCTTTTCCCTTCCTTTTTCATAGCCACAGGTTTAAATGAATAATTATATTAGCATATTAAAATATCAGCATATATTAAAATATACGTCGGGTGAGAAATTACCCCCTTGGTGGATTTCGGGGGTATTATATGCCCTTTCCCTGCCAAGACTTTTTTCTCAAAAGGTTCTTAGCTTCTCGGAATATCTCACCCGAGGTGTACTAAAATATTAATATAGATATCATTCTTTTAAAGTCAATACCTTTCTTTCTGCAAGCCATAGGGAAAAGGCTAAGCTCTGTCATACCTGGTATGGTGTTGATTTCTAAAACAAAGGGTTTACCTTCATCAGACACCCTAAAATCAACCCGGGATAGGTCCTTGAGCTCCAGGGCTTTATGGGAACGCAGTGCCAACTCTTGCAACTCTTTTGCCAGTGTTTCGTCTTCCAAGAATTCATACTGGCTCATTCCCTTTGTGTATTTACTTTCATAGTCATATATACCCTTTTTGGGCTTTATCTCTATGGGGGGTAACGCTTCATCTTTTAATATAGCTACGGTGATATCTCTACCTTTTATGAACTCTTCCACCAGAACCTTTTGAGTTATACTCCAGAGTTTTTCTATAGCAGTTTCTAACTCTTTTTTATCATTTACCACAAACAACCCGACGCTTGAGCCTTGGTCGGCGGGTTTTACCACCGCAGGAAAGCGGTCCCAATATATCTCTTCTCCTCTCCTTACTGCTACCCAATCGGGCGTAGGAATTTGATGAAACCTGAGAATTTTCTTTGTAAAGTCCTTGTCCATAGCTAAGGCGCTACCCAGCACACCAGAACCCACGTAGGGAATGCCCAGAATGTCCAAAAGTCCTTGTACCCTCCCATCCTCCCCGTAAGGACCATGCAACGCTATAAAAACCTTGTCAGGCTTTATTTCTTTCAACCTTTCACAGAGGTTTTCATCTAAATCTAGAGCTATAGCCTCACAACCTAACTCTTTTAGGGCTTTTAAGACGGCTTCACCAGTTCTCAAAGATATTTCACGCTCCGCTGACCTTCCACCCATAAGCACTACTACTTTCAATTAGCCTTACCTCCTCTTCAAGCTCAATGCCAAACTCTTCAAAAACCCTTTTCTTTGCGTGATTGATAATTTTAACAACATCCTCAAAGACCGCTCCACCTAAGTTTATTAAAAAGTTTGCATGCTTTTCCGAAAAGGCAACTTGCCCAACTCTGTAGCCCTTCATTCCTACCTTTTCCAAAAGTCGTCCTGCACTGTCAGTGGGTGGATTTTTAAAGGTAGAACCCGCAGTGGGCATTTGAATGGGTTGGCTCTCCTTCCTTTTGCTTTTTATCCTCTCATACTCTTCGTAAACACCGTAATTTAGTTTGGGAAAGAAAAAGACTGCTTCCAAGATTATACCCATAGAAGGGAAAGGAGAGCTTCTGTAGGAAAAGTTGAGATCTTCTCTTTCTAAAAGAATTTCTTCACCTTCATAGGAGAGAAATTTCACCGCTTTTAAATGCTGGGAAATTTCATAGCCGAAGGCTCCTGCGTTCATAGCCACTGCTCCACCTACGGTAGCAGGAAAACCCACCAGTCTGTATATACCCTCCAAGTTTTCCTTGACCCCGAGCTCTACCAAAGTGTTTAAAGGAACGCCTGCCTGGGCTGTAATCTCCAAACCTCCATCTTGCTCCTTTATTTTCAAATCTTTCAACATCTTTGTATTGATTACTATGCCTTCAAAATCCCCAAAGATGGTGTTTGCACCCCTACCCAAAACAAAGAGAGGAATATCTTCCCACTGGGCTATTTTGAGGCATTCCTTTACCTGCTTTGCGTTTTCTGGAAAAGCCATGTACTTGGCTATTCCCCCTATACCTATAGTGGTATACTTGGAAAGCGAAAGATTTTTTTCCAACTTCATGATTGGGTAATTAATTATAGAGTAAACGCTGAGTGAGAGATCAAACACGTAGCTGAAGTTTGATAGAAGTAGTCAACAAAAACAGAACCAAGAAATTTTTTTCATAGCTTGTAAGACCTCTCTTGAGCTCTACTGTTTCTGTAACCGTATACAAGGTAGATGAATATTCCAAGGGCGTTCCACAGGAAAAACCTTATCCAAGTTTCCTTAGGAAGACCCCACATGATAAAAATCAGAAGGAAAAGATTTATAGGGAGTAAGAGTTTTGCATAGGGTACTCTGAAAGTGGGTGCAGCATTACCGCTTCTTCTAAGAAGTATAACGCCTACGCCTACCATAAAGTACGCAAATAATGTACCTATATTAACTAGTTCTGCTAGTACTTTGAGAGGTACAAAACCAGCAAGTAATGACAGTATGATACCACCTGTTAACGTAGATACGTAAGGGGTCTTAAACTTACTGTGAACAGCAGAGAGTTTTTGGGGAAGTAGCCCATCTCTAGATAGAGCGTAGATTATGCGAGTAAAACCAAGCCCCATAACGAGCATCACGCTTGTTATTGTTATAACCGCTCCCATAGCTATCAGGTTAGCTATCTCTTTATTTCCCACCTTGAGCATAGCATAAGCTAAGGCATCTGGTACGTTGAGCTCTCTGTAATCAACCATACCTACAAGAACAAAGCTAACAGACATATAAAGCAGAGTGCTCACACTTAAAGACAAAATAAGACCTAGAGGGACATTTCTCGTAGGGTTTTTTGTTTCTTCCGCAACGGTGGATACAGCATCAAAACCAAGGTAAGCGAATATGATAAGAGAAGCTGCATGCCAAACGCCTGCCCATCCGTAGGGAAGAAAGTTCTCAAGATTCTTAAAGTCCACATATTTTATACCAAAAAGGAGAAAAGTAAGAAGAGTTGCCATTTTCAGGACTACTATTAGACTATTCACCGTAGCGCTTTCTTTAATGCCTATAGTTAGAAGGAAAAATACCGCTACTACACCGAGTAATGCAAAAACATCTACAATGGTACCTTTTGCAGGATCATATGCACCCGTGAGAAATACGGGCAGAGTAAAGCCAAAGTTTTGTTCAAGGAAAGTACGAAGGTAGCCAGACCATCCCGTAGCAACCGCAGCCGTAGCAACTCCATACTCCACCAATAAGTTCCAACCTACAAGCCATGCAACTATCTCACCTATTGTTGCATATGTATAACTGTAAGCACTTCCAGATATGGGATAGGCTGAGCTAAGTTCCGCATAAACTAACGCACTAATACCTATAGCTACAGCACCCAAAAGAAAGGAAAGCACTATACCCGGACCAGCATAGAGAGCAGATGCTTGTCCAGTTATCACAAATATACCAGCACCTATTATAGCACCTATGCCTAAGAAAGTTAAATCAAAGAGGCCTAGCTTTCTGGGAAACCTCCCTTCATCTACAGCATAACACTTTTTTCTGAAGAAATCCCTCCATAACATGTTTTTCAAATTATAGCGTTTTATGTATAGTTTTGTCGGATAAGCTGAGTGAGAGATCAAGCAGGTAGCTGAGTTTGATATTTCTAAAGTCAAACCTTTTGAATCAATAAAGCATACCATCAATTATCTGCCTGCTTTTTCAACGATTTCACCTCATGATACGTTGCTGGGTGATATAATAATTCGTACTACTGTCACTCCTGTATCACACATTACCATCACTAGCACTCCACAGCATGTTTCTTAGGAGTTTTAACGCCACTATGGCTATGGCTTTTAACTGTGTATGGGTTCTGAGTGGCTTGCATACCACCTTTATTCTTAACCTTTCTGAAAATGTGGTAGGGCTTAATGTTAGGACAATTGTTAAGTAAAAGATTATAAAGAGGTTAGCGGTTTGAACATCCGGAAGTTTGGGTTTTCTGCTTGATTCAGACTTTTTGGGTTTAAGAGAGATTTATACCTTTTGCATAATAGGTAGGATTGCGTTATAAAAGCGTATGGTATAATTTATAAAGTAGGGGAAGTCTGAATGTTTGATACAAAAAAACTGTCCTCTTTACGAAAAGCTAAGTAGAGGAGAGCCCCTTAGCCAATCTGAGAAAAAACTTTTGGCGGATATAGTGAGGGAGGAAATAAAATTCTTACTGAGAAATCAAATACTGCCCACACCCAGAAACTATGAAAGATGGTTTTATATATTTTGTAATCTTGTTGCAAGGGGGCAAAAGCTTGAAGACAGTGTTTTAATGGAGCTTTATAATAGCATTTATAAGGAAGAAAGCGAGCTTGTAAACATTAAAATAGATCTAAAGCACACTGCTCAGGTTTTAAGCGATATACTTGCTGAGCTTCAAAAATCCTTAAAAGAGAGCTACGAGCAAGCATCTATAAAAGAACAAAGGATCACTGAACTACAAAAAAAAGAAGAAGCTGGAGAGGATTTCATAACCTCTCTTCTTTTGGAGTTGTTAATGCTTGTAAGAGACTTAAAGCGTCAGAACGAGATCTTTTTGAAAAAGGTGGAGGCTCAGCAGAAGGTTATAGACGAGTTGAAGTCCAAGCTTGAAACGGTCGAGGCGGAGGCAAATCTTGATCCATTAACTGATCTGTTTAACAGACGTTCTTTGGAGAGAGCTCTTGAAGAGTTTTTTAGCTTGTGCAAGTACTCTAAGATGACTTTTAGTTTGATTCTTATAGACCTTGATGATTTTAAGTATGTGAATGACAACTATGGGCATCATGTGGGAGACCTTGTGTTAGCAAAAGTGGCAAAGGTTTTAAGAACGAACATGCGTGCAAAGGATATAGTGGGTCGTTGGGGTGGTGATGAGTTTGTAGTTATAATGCCCAACACGGATTTGGAAAATGCAAAAAAGGTCGTTGAAAGGATAAAGTCCCAACTAGAGAAAATGGAAATACTTGCAGAAGGTAGGAGGTTTAAGGTATCTATAAGCGCGGGTGTTGTACAATGTGGAGAAAACTTTCAAAGCTGGTTGGATATGATTAAAGAAGCAGATAGGCTTATGTATGAGGATAAAAATAAAAAGAAAAAAGCCCTATAATATCCTTCTATGAAAGCGGTTATTTTAGAGAACTTTGGAGACGAAAAGAACTTAAAGTATGTAGAGGATTTTCCCATCCCGGATATAAGGGAGGATGAAGTCCTTGTTAGGGTAAAGGCGGTTGCCCTTAATCATCTGGATATATGGGTCAGAATGGGTGCTTTGGCGGTCAAGCCAGAACTTCCTCACATCCTTGGTTCAGATGTTAGCGGTGTTGTGGAAAAAGTTGGTTCCTTGGTGAAGAATGTAAAGGTGGGAGATGAGGTGATAGTTGCTCCCGGTCTGTCCTGTGGTGTGTGTTATGAGTGTCAGTCTGGAAGGGACAACCTCTGTAAAGATTACGATATACTTGGGCTAAGAAGCAAAGGTGGTTATGCGGAGTTTGTAAAGGTACCCGCAAGGAATGTTCTGCCAAAGCCAAAAAGCTTGAGCTTTGAAGAGTCCGCCAGCTATCCCCTTACCTTTTTAACCGTTTGGAATGCCCTGGTTAGGAAGGGAGGGTTAAAGCCCCACAGCAAGGTTTTAATATGGGCTGGCTCCTCGGGTGTGGGTGTTGCAGGTATTCAAATAGCCAAGCTTTTTGGTGCTTTTGTGATAGCCACTGCGGGGGACGAAAGGAAGGCGAAGATGTGCAAAGACCTGGGTGCAGATGTGGTCATAAACCACTATGAGGAGGATGTGGTAAAAAAGGTTAGAGAAATGTTTAAAGAGGGAGTGGATATTGTTATGGACCATGTGGGAGAGGCAACCTTTTGGAGAAGCGTGGAATGTCTTAAAAAGGGTGGAAGGCTTGTTTTCTTTGGCACTACCACAGGCTCAAAGGCGGAGATAGATATAAGGTATATTTTTGTTAGGGAAATTGAACTTTTGGGTGTTTATATGGGACCGAGGGCAGACCTCTTTAAGATCACCGAACTCTTTGAGAGGGGGCTTTTAAAGCCAGTGGTGGATAAGGTTTTTGACCTGAAGGATGCCCAGGAAGCCCACAGATATTTGGAAAGCTCTAAGCATTTCGGAAAGGTTGTGCTGAAGGTTGAATGAAGGCTATTCCCTCCCTCTCGTAGGTCTTTTTGAGCCTTTTTATGAACTCGTGGCGGATAAGAAATTGACTGTCTGGGTTAAGAACTCTAAGAGTGATGTTTAAGGTGATCCCAAGCTCTGTAAATGTGCTGTAGCGCACGGAGGGCTCAAAGCTTGGGTCCGCACCCTCAACAGTTTTTTGCACCTCCCTTGCAACCTCTAAGGCGAGCTTTTCTGCTTTTTCAAGGTCCGAAGAATAAGGGATCACAACGGAAACTGTAATGTTCATTGAGGGCGTTGGTTTTTTGTAGTTTATTACTATGGAGTTAACCAACCGGGAGTTTGGCACCACCACAATGTTATTGTCCCTCCTCCTAATGACTGTGTTCATCCATGTTATGTCTTCTACATAACCTTCTTCACCGTTTTCTAACCTAACGAAATCTCCCACTTCAATCTGTCTGCTGGCAATTAGGTTAAGCCCGGAAAAAACATTGGAAAGCGTACCCTGAAGGGCAAGGGAGACCGCAAGTCCAGCAATACCCAAGGTAGTTATAAAGTGTGCTACCTGAATGCCAAGATAGGACAGGAGGGTTATAACACCCAAAACAAAGACAACCAATTTTATTATCACAAAGACAATACCAGTCCTGGGAAATTTTAAGTTTGTCTTTGAAATATAAACCTGTAAAAGTTCAGGAAGCAGATTAGAAAAGAAAGAAGTTATGGAAAGGATCAATAGGGATATTAAAACCTTTTCTATTACTGAGGAGTATTTCAAAAGCTTTGTGGGACTGAGTTCTGTTGTGAGGTAAAGGCTAAGAACAACTGCCCAAAACAAAGAGGGTAAGCGGAGCACTCGAAGAAGCATCACCGCATAGTCGTGGGAAGATTTTTTTATAAAGCCAAAAAACAGTTTTCTAACGAATAACAAAACCAAAAGTGATCCTAAGAATATCAAACCGCTCAAGAAAAGCTCCCGCCCTACCAATACGACCTCCTCCTGTAAAACACTCTAACGAGCCTGTAGCCTACAAAAAATCCCCCTATGTGGGCAAACCAAGC
>CisS_allDRAFT_1000331_pt1 | contig 9331 bp, 10 predicted proteins | sample CisSprmetagenome_FD_10649 | JGI IMG/M metagenome (IMG submission 10649) | reverse complement strand
TATTCATATTAAATGGGCCCGCGGGGATTTGAACCCCGGATCTCCGCCGCGTGAGGGCGGCGTCCTACCAGCTAGACTACGGGCCCTGTTAATCATTTCATAATTTATTCTAATAAATTTTTTAGAAGAAGATTTTAAGAATACATAAGTGAGGAGACAGGCGTTTTTCTAGGTAGATTCTGTCTAGCTTTTGATCCCCACATCTCATAGAATCTTATTATCTCATCTGTTAATGATGGTCTGATCTTTTCTAAAGCTTTTATGAAATGTCTCATCTCAACTTTCTCTGCATTTATATTTTCACGCAACGCTGCCAGTCCAGCTTCTCTTACTACAGCGGCAAGATCAGCTCCTGAGTATCCCTCAGTCGCTTTTGCTATATACTCTAGATCTACGTCTTCTGCCAATGGCATTTTTCTTGTGTGTACTTTAAGAATCTCTATTCTAGAATTATAATCTGGCGGAGGAACATATATTAGTTTATCAAATCTTCCTGGTCTAAATAATGCTGGGTCGATAAGATCTGGTCTGTTAGTCGCTCCAATTATAAATACATTTCTCATACTCTCAATACCATCTATCTCAGCTAACAACTGGCTTACTATACTCTCCATAACGTGAGAGCCTTCATGAATACCTCTCACTGGGAATAAAGCATCAATCTCATCGAAAAAGACTATCGCCGGCGAATATAATCTTGCTTTTCTAAAAATCTCTCTTATAGCTCTCTCACTCTCACCAACCCATTTACTCAAAAGCTCAGGTCCTTTGACCCATATCATATGAGCACCACTTTCATTGGCCAACGCCTTTGCAAGTAAAGTCTTTCCAACGCCCGGCGGACCGTATAAAAGTATTCCTTTCGGAGGATCTATGCCAAGTCTCTTGTATATATGAGGAGTCTTAATGGCCCATTCAATAGACTCTCTCAACTCCTGTTTAACCTCGTCAAGACCTCCTATATCACTCCATCTGACCTCCGGGATCTCGATATGAACTTCTCTAAGACCGCTAGGTATGATCTCTTTATAAGCCTCAAGAAAATCATTCATAGAAACTTTAAGACTTTCTAATATAGAAAGATCTACACTCTCTTTATCAAGATCCTCTATATTAATACTTCTTCTAATAGTTCTGAGAGCAGCCTCTTTAACTAAAGCAGCAAGATCAGCTCCTGTGAACCCGTGTGTCATCTCCGCCAGTCTCTCAAGATCTACATCCTCTGCCAGAGGAACGTTTCTTGTATGGATCTGAAGGATCTCTAGTCTGCCATTTTTATCTGGAAGCGGGATCTCTATTTCTCTATCAAATCTCCCAGGTCTTCTCAACGCAGGATCTACAGCATGTAGCCTGTTAGTGGCTCCAATAACAATCACATCCCCCCTCCCTTGTAGACCATCCATCAACGTGAGCAGTTGTGCAACAACTCTTCTCTCAACTTCGCCCACGACTTCATCTCTCTTAGGCGCTATAGCATCTATCTCATCAATAAATATTATTGCAGGAGCATTTTTACGAGCCTCTTCAAATATTTCTCTAAGTCTCTGTTCAGATTCTCCATAGAATTTACTCATTATCTCTGGACCATTTATAGCTATGAAATAAGCTCCAACCTCATTGGCCAACGCCTTTGCTAATAATGTTTTTCCGACGCCCGGCGGACCGTATAAAAGTATTCCTTTCGGAGGATCTATACCTAATCTTCTAAAGATCTCTGGATACTTCAGTGGAAGCTCAACAAGCTCTCTGACTTTCATAATAATATCTTTCATACCACCTATATCATTATAAGTCACTTTAGTCAATCTAGAGAGTTGCACAGGCTTCTCTAGAATACGAAGTTGTGTGTCTCCAGATATATATACTACTCCAGAAGGTTTCGTCTGAACAACTACAAATGAGATAGGCTGACCAAGTATAGGTATATATATTACGTCTCCCTCAACAACTGGGTGCCGATCAAGTCTTTTCTTGATGAAACTTATGAAAGACTGATCCACTGATGTTATGGCGGTGCCAGATTGTGAAGGAGCTATTTTAACAAACTTGGCCGGCTGAGCAAAAGCTTTTCTAATAATAACCTTCTCTCCAACAGCTACATCAGCATTTCTTCTAACTATAGGATCCATTTTAATGATGCGAGGATCATCCTCACCATAGCTTGGCCAGACGATCCCGGCAGTCTTTTTTCTACCCTCGATCTCTACGATATCTCCAGGCTCTAGATCAAGCTCTTTCATCACAGATATATCAATCTTAACTTTTCCTCCGACAGCGTCTCTATGTCTCAGCTCATCAACCACAAGCACAGCTTCTTTTCTGCCTGACCCGCTCTTCTTAGAAGACTTCTCATGTTCACTCATATTATCACTAGCAGATTTGTCTGGATTATCAGGCACCTAACCTACCTCAAGAAATATATTACTTATAGCTATTTTAAAAACAAGGTTTGTATATTCAGGACTTTTAAATATTAAATCATGATAAGTTATGAAACAAAATAAGATCTTTATATGTCAATAGGATCATTATAAGCTATCATTAGATCTCTTCAGATCTTCAGTTGATGTTTTATCATTAACACGTTAATTATCTCTAGATCTTATCATCATCTTAATAAATTTAGTTTAAAAAACTCTTGTCACCAGCTCTACTTCTACTTCATCCACCTCATCAATACTTCTGATAATATTCTCAAGTTCTTCAGTTCCTCCCTCAGTCATCTCTGGAAATACTATGAAAAGTCTTAATATCTTGTATCCATACGCCAGATCCTCTTCTTCATATCTTAATAGTCTATATCTCTCTGGAAGTCTTGATCTGATCGTGTTCACGAGAGGCGTAAGATCTTCTTTCACATCTTTAGGATATATCTTTAACACAGATATTACATCTCCCATAATATTCACCTCTTTAAGGACCTTCAAAACCACATACAGGACATCTATAAGGTACTCCAGCGACTCTACATCTACGACATCTCCAGATCACATATTTACCACAGTTGGGACATAGAAAAGCCACTGCCTTCTCATATGGAGGAATAGATCTTTTGCATGATATACATATAGGTGTGCTTATCTCATCAACGATCACAGGTTTCGTGAATCTTGATGCTAAAGCCATTTAAACACCTGATAAACATTTTCTATAAAAATCTTATAAGAATAATTAGATTCATTGCTTCATTAAAGCTCTTGAGAACCTATTTTTAATTTTTAAATCATTTTTTCAATCGGTGGATAAAAACTGTCTGAAGAGAAGAAAGAGAGGTTTGATAGAAGATTTTTCTTTAAAGATCTTGTTAAGCCTTTCAGACCTGATGAAATAAGAAGTTTCAAAGATCTTTTGAATAACATGAGTGACACAGCTTATCAAGGTAGAAGACTTGGTGAAGCATTTAAAATATTTGTGTCAATGTTAAATGAAGAAGATCTTATAATATATATGGGTCTTGCAGGCTCCATGGCAACTGCGGGAATATGGACTGTCATTACATGGCTTATAGAGAGAGATTATATAGATGTTTTAGTGTCAACTGGTGCAAACGTCTCTGAAGATATATACGCCGGCTTAGGATATCCATATGGAAAAGGTTCTCCATGTGTTGATGACGAGCTTCTGTTAAAACTTAAGATAGATAGATTTTATGATGTTTACGCAGATGAATATCTCTATAGAGAGATGGAGAGATTATTAAAAGAATTCATAATAGACCTGCCCTCAGAACATATATATTCATCAGCGGAATTCATGTATCTACTTGGAGCAAGACTTGATAGATTAGGAATAGATTCTATAGCAAGATCAGCTTATAAAAGAAGAACACCGATATTTGTTCCTGCAATAGTTGACTCAGGATATGGAATAGCAGCTTTTTTAGCGTATTATGAGAAGAAAAAGAGAATTATAATAGATCAGTTTAAAGATTTTGAACAAATGATCTCTATATCTGAGAGAGGAAAAGATACTGGAGTAATATATATTGGAGGAGGAGTTCCTAAAGATCTTATTCAGTTAGTTGCTGTCGCAAGAACATTGATAGAAGAGAGAAAAGGAGTTGAAGAGGTCAGACCTCATAAATATGCAATACAGCTGACAACAGATCTTCCTCAGTGGGGAGGTCTCAGTGGAGCAACTCTTGAAGAGGCTGTGAGCTGGGGCAAAGTAAGAGCAACAGGATCCTCTATGGTTCATGTTGATGCAACAATTGGACTGCCAATTCTTGTCGCAGGGATCAAAGAAATAGATCTTAAGCGTGTTAAAAAAGATCTTTCCTTCATCTTTGAGAGCGTAGAGAGATATGCAGAGAAAATGTGAGATTAAATGGAGCAACAGATATATTTTTTCATATATAGAAGGACCTTTGTTTACAAAAGATCTTTTGAATGATCTTTTGAATAAATTTGTGAAGAATGAGAGAAGAATCTACACAACATTTGATCTGGGGTTGAGCTATGTGTTTATAGATATTGATGATAAAGGATATTTTATTTATAACAACAAAATTTTTTCATTAAAAGATCTTTTGAATATTGTTGAAGAGAATTTTGTATATAAATATATTAATGATAAAATTGTCAGAATAGATCTTTATTCAGATAATAATTATTATAAGCTTAAGCCTGTAGGATTTGATAAGGCGCCTACCTTAGAGATAAATGGTATACAGATGCACAGAACTGTTGAAATAGATCCTTGGACAGACTCTTATCTCAAGATAAAGACATTAGGATCTTTGAGAAATAAAATTGTTTTAGACATATGCACAGGACTTGGCTATACAGCTATAAATGCGTTGAGAAGAGGCGCTAGAGAGGTGATATCTATTGAGAAAGATAAAAATGTTCTTGACATAGCATCTCTAAATTCTTGGTCAAAAGATCTTGATAAAATCAACATACTTCTGGGAGACGCGTTAGAGGTGGTGTCAGAATTTGATGATGAATGTTTTGATGTGATTATTCACGACCCTCCTAGATTTAATGTTGCGGGAGAGCTCTACAGCTTAGATTTCTATAAAGAGCTTCATAGGATCCTTAGAAGAGGAGGTAGAATGTTTCATTACACTGGCGAGCCTGGTAGACATAGCAACATTGATATTTTGAAGGGAGTTAAAAACAGACTGTTGAAAGCAGGATTCTCAGAGATAAGATGGATTAATTATGCAAAAGGTTTTCTTGTCTTGAAATGACGGCTACATATAATATTTCTGTGAGATTCTTGTCTCAGTAGTCTCAAGTTCAGATCTAATCTTTTTCTCGAGAACCTCTATAGTCTCTGCATGTTTAATAAGCTCTGAGACATCGATCTCTGTGTTTAATATTTTAGCTATTTTTGATACAGCCACAGCAGCCGCCCTAGGGTCAGGTCTATTTCTCTCAGCATATGGAAGTATTGCTAAAGCTGGGAGACCTATTATCTCGCTGTACATTAATAATGTTGCTAAAGGACCTACTATCACGAGACCTTTCTCCATGACAGGCTCCTCAATTTTTCTTCTACAATGTGAGTTTCCGATCCATCTCAACATGTCATCAGGAGATTTTCTGATCTCAGAGTCTAATCCTCCCACAAGGATCATCTCATTAAAACCGTTTTTACGAGCCCATCTTACTATTGCTTCTGCAAACTCATCTTTCTCAACAGGCGTTGGAACAGCTTGATTCACTAGAACAAACACTTTCCCATCTAAGCCACTATAGATCTCGTGTGGAAACACAAATCCTGTGTCACCTTCTATAGAAACTGTGTCAGGCATATATCTGGTCATTATAAATCCTATTCTCTTCATTTTGAGAGCTTCCACAAGATATCTAGTTGTTATATATCCTGTTGCTCCAAACCCTGGGAAACCTGTTATTAAAATAGGATTTTTAACAGGATCTATACTACTCTTGTCGTAGTATATCTTTACATTTCTTCCTTCTTTAAAAACCTCCAACATCCCTCCCTAATAATTACTGCAACACCCCTTATATAATGTAGAGCTTCAGCTGGTGAGAGAACAAGTCTTCCAACTCCAACAAGTCTATCATTTTCATTAACAACAATAACCTCATCCCAAGATCTTAACTCAGGATCTATGTCTAAGACGTGTCTTGCAAAAACATTTCCTCCAGAGCCTATGTCTTCTGCAACCTCATTTATGACAACAACTCTCTGAAGAGGAGGATCTAATGATGCTCTGATTCTCTCACCACCTATACATGTGGGTATAAGCCTCATATCAGATGCTCTCACAGTAAGAACAAGCCCCTCAGAGTCTTCCACACCTCTTATTCTTCCAGTGTTTTTTGATATTATAATGAGAGAGTCTTCTCTAATAAGTCTCTCGCCAACGCCTGGTTTAAACTGGTAATCAGCAATCTCTCGTAATCTCTCTATAGTCTCTCTCGAAGGTCTTATCTTGATCATCTGAAAAACCTATACATGTTGAATACCAACTTCTTTTTGAGAAGATCTTGTTATGAGACTAGGCTCAGTCTCTCTACCAGGTCTTCTAAGGATTTTTTCAATAGCCTTCAGAAAATCCTCCATAACAACATAATCTCTACCAGATCTTATGGCCTCATAACCTGCCTCAGTACATATAGCTTTTATATCAGCTCCAGAAGCTCCCTCAGTAAGCTCTGAGAGTTTCTCAAGATCAATCTCTTCTCCAAGACTCATCTTTCTAATATATATTCTAAAGATCTCTTTTCTACCACGTTTATCAGGTAGAGGCACATAAATTATTCTATCAAATCTGCCAGGTCTTAAAAGAGCCGGGTCTATGACATCTAATCTATTTGTTGTAGCAATAATCTTCACCTTATCAAGAGGGTCGAAACCATCTATCTCTGCAAGCAAGCTTGTGTGAGTGTTCTATGAATCTCTCTTTCACCACTTGTCCCTATATCAAGTCTCTTAGCTGCTATAGCATCTATCTCATCAATAAGAACTATTGAAGGAGCTTTTTTACGTGCAAGAGCAAATAACTCTCTTACCAGTCTAGCTCCTTCACCAATATATTTCTGAGCAAGCTCAGATGCCACCAGTCTAATGAATGTGGCATTAGTCTCTCCAGCGACAGCTCTCGCTAACAAAGTCTTTCCAACGCCTGGAGGACCGTATAATAATACACCTTTAGGAGGCTCTATACCAAGTTTCTTAAAAAGCTCAGGATTTTTAAGTGGAAGCTCAACAACCTCTTTTAACTCTCTGATCTGTTCCTCGAGACCTCCTATATCAGAATATCTTGTGTTAGGTCTCTCAACAACTTCCATAGCTTTTACAAAAGGATCTTCTCTAAAGCCTAACACCTCAACAATCTCAGATCCTCTGCTGTTTAACAAGACTGAGACCATAGGCTTGAGTCTAGATCTATCTATGTCATCTTTTATATATACAACTAGATTAGGACCTGTAGAGCTTCTCACAAGAGCTCTTCCATCAGGCAACATCTCGAGAAAAACAGCCTCTATAAGAGGTGGCTGAAGCATTTTATCAAGCTCACTTCTACAATGTTCTAACTCCATCTTCAGCTTGGCATATTTATTCTCTAACTCTCTCAATCTATTCTCAAGAAAAGATATGTAAGAGCCTATATCCTCTTCAATAATCTTCTCAATAGATTTATCATCTATATTAAGCTCCTCAGCTTCTTCAGACAACTATTTTATCCCATAAATACAGTAGATATATATCGAATAAAAACTATTCGAAGATCATCAGAAAGAAAAATTTAGATCCAACACTTGATTAATATATTCTTTGAATGTATCAATAAATATGGTTTAAAATGATAGATAAACAAGAGAATGAAAAAACTTCTGAGACCAAATTAATTAAGAGAAGAAGAAGAAAAGGAGGAAAACAACTGAGGAGATTAAGCAGATATGAATATATACTTACAAAAACAGTGCTTGACAGCCCAGATTTTGAGCTTGTCAGAGATTTTGCAGATTCATTAGGTCTTAATTATCTCACTTTAGTAAGGATTGCTAGAAAACTTGCTTTCAGAAAAAATCTTCTTGGAATGGCTTTCAGTCCTTATAGAGCTGGTCTAAATAGATATCTGATCGTTTTTAGATTAAAAAAGGAATATGAGAGAATAGATGCTAGAGAACTTGCTAAAAAACTTCCTTATAACAACTGGCTTAAAAGTATCATGCTAACAACTCTTCCTATGGGAGATGCATATGTATATTATCTTATTCCACAGGGAGAAAGCATTGAGCCTATTGTTAAAGCACTTGAAAATATACATCTAATAGATCAAAGCCAGAAGATATTTGTTCATAGAATGGATCTTACGTATTATCAGAGACCATATTTCGAGATATTCTACCCAGAATACAGATATAAAGAAGGTCCTCTCACACTTGAAGAAAGCTTCAGATATATATCTGAGAAAGGACTTTTCGAACCAGACAAAAGCGAACTGAAAGATCTTAATCCAAAACCTCCTCCAGACATCATAGATGTTATGATAATGTCATTATTAGAGGTTAAATACATATTCACACCAAAATGGCTCAGTCTCAAAGGACCGTTTAANATAGGAGTTAGAAAAGCAAGATACCACTTTGTAAGACATATAAGAGATAAATATCTTCTAGGAACATATATAAGAAGCCCNTTAGACCCTAGAGCAGACGCCATATATATAATGGTCTTCAGAGGCAGAGACGCCTTACCGCTAGGATACACGTTAAGTAGAACACCTCACGCCTATGTACTATGTGATCTTCTAGACATATGTCACGCATTTTTCTGGATAAGATCAGATGATATAAGACTTATAAACAAATTCATGGAACAATACAGTATAGAGATCATAAGCCAAGGATATAGAGAGATCCTTCCAGAAGAAAAAGAGGGTCAGATCGTAAGATCTATGCGTCGAGGCTTTCCATTTGTAAATTATAGTATCAAAGGAAGAAGATGGTATAGTCTTGAGGAGTCTGTTAAAAGACTAGACCTAAATGTTATGAGAATAGCTAGCAAGCTTAAAGATAGTAAACTTATAAAAATATTACTCCCACCATATTTCGAAGAAGAGCTGAGTAAAGATCCTAGAATATTAGAGAAGATAGCCAGAAAGAAAGCTTCAAAGAAAGATGAAAATGAGGATTAAAAAATTAAAAATCCTTTGATCAGCCAGCAGTCCACGGACTATCATCTTTAGTATCTAGAGGCTGCACTTTTCCTGCCACAACAAGGCCATATACTGCTAATGCTACAGGAGCAGCTTTTACAGCTATTTTTGCAGCCTTAATTAGTTTAAGTTTTTGATATGTCTTCATCTATTATCACTCAAATACTATGATAATTTGTTAACTATTTC
>CisS_allDRAFT_1000330_pt1 | contig 9335 bp, 9 predicted proteins | sample CisSprmetagenome_FD_10649 | JGI IMG/M metagenome (IMG submission 10649) | reverse complement strand
TTGGCGTTTTGGGCCGGTAGTCTAGCCTGGAAGGATGCCCAGGGACGGTAGTCCCGCACAAGCCTCGCATTACCCTTAACAGCACGGGATCGCGGGAGAACCCGGGTTCAAATCCCGGCCGGTCCACCAGGAACTTTTCATTAATTAATAACCAATCATTTTTACAGGGCGCATCGTGGTTACGTAACCGGATGCGCGTTTGGCACTGCGATAAACCTACACAACACCCTCAGCAACTGGGCATGATTATGCGTAAAACAGAAAGGGAAATTCCCAGATTTAGGGGTTCGTCAATAACAATGGATGTGCTCCGGTCCTGTGCTGTGGTTGGGCACAGAGTTTATTAATGGCGGGCTTTTGCGTAGGTGCGTGAGTCAGCAGGTTAGGCAGGATACTCAACAGGCGTCAGTGGGTCAGGACATGATTGTGGCTAGTGTCTTAGCGTCGATAAAGCCGATAATACAGGTCGTGCTTAGTGACCTAGTTAACGATCCTAACCTCAGAAAGATTGTTATTTCCTCGATGGTTTCCGTGCTTAATGATAGGGAGTTTAGGTCCTCGTTGAAGTCCTTGATAATTGAGTTGATACGCGATGAGAATGTGAGGCGTGAGTTAAGGGATTTCATTAGGGACGTGGGTAATCCGCTTAGGTTGTTGATGCCGCCGTGATGCAAAGTAAGGGCTATTTAAATTAATTCCCTAAGAATGATTAATAATAAGTTGATTTTTGCCGTCCCAATGAGTTCACAGGTAGATCCAATACAAATAGCCAGGCTTCCTGAAAACCAGAGGGAGGCGACAATAAGGAGCATTTTGCAGATGCTCTTCAGTCTACGGGAAGACCAGGCATTTCAAGCGCTCAGGGATGTCATATCAACACTCGCACAAAGGGCTACTGATGAGGAATACATCAATTGGTGCAAGACCACAATGAAGATACTTGCCTCATACCCAGACGATGTTGTTAAGGCAGGGCTTACCCTAAGGTCCAGGGTTGTGTCTAGTCTCGATAAGAGGTTGCAGGATAGGGATCAGGCGATAGTTAGCAAGGTCTTGACGCTGCTTGATGAGAGTACGAGGCAGAAGCTCATGAGGAATATGAAGTGAGTTTCTTAGCATCGTCAAAGTATTTTTAAATTCATTAACCAGCAATAAACCCAAGCCATGGAGTTACTCTGGTGCGATGACTTAAATGTACCATTGCTCGATAGGGAGGTTGGGGCTAGGAAGTGCGGTTCAATAAGTATCGCTAGGATCACGCGACCTGGCGACGTTAGACCGGCGTTTCCCGCAGATATTGAGATTACGAGGAAGGCTGTGATTAATGAGTTTAATGATGAGGATTTGGCAAAGAACCTAATCCCAAATAACGAGGTTGTTCTCCTTAACAAAATACCTGGCTATGCAGACCAGGCCGATGAGGTCATTGTTAGGGGTAGGATTGTTGGGCATAGGTTTTACGATATCAAGAAACGCATGTGGAGGTTTAGACCATTGTACGAGGGCGTCTCTGAAATACTAGCCCTGAAGCGTGGTTATTGGGCCATAATCAATCTCAACAACCTACCCGAGAGGTATGACGTGCATAGGGACCTAGTCCTAGAGGGTTCATTACCCAACACCAAGTATGTCCATGTTGCCGTAGCAACACGCGATGGTAGGTATCATGGTGTTGCGAAGGTTATGAGAAATGATAGACTAAGGGTTATTAAGAGTTGGAGGGCTAAGGACAGGCTACCAAGCCCTAAACCAAGTTCCCTAGAGGATTTCATAGAGTTGAATAGGGATTACCTGGAGAGGAAGGCTAGGAGGGCCGTGGATTTTCTAACGAAGGTATTTAATGAGTATAGGAAGCCCGTAGTAGTTAGTTACTCAGGCGGTAAGGACAGTCTCGTAGCCCTCGACCTGACCGCGCAGACTGGTGTTAAGTTCTACATAGTGTTTAACGACACTGGATTAGAGCCCTACGAGACTTATGAGAATGTTAAGGAGGTTTCTAGGAGGTATGGTGCAGAGTTAATAGTAGCCTCGGCTGGCGACTCCTATTGGCGGGCTATCAGGGAGTTCGGACCACCAGCTAGGGACTTCAGGTGGTGCTGCAAGGTTATCAAACTAGGTCCGATAACCAACACCCTACTTAATAGGTTCCCCCTTGGTTACATAAGTGTCGTTGGGCAGAGGGCCTATGAATCATTCCAAAGGGCAAGGATACCAAGGGTTTCGGTGAGTAGGTGGGTGACTAAGGATATTGTGGTTGCGCCAATCCAGGATTGGACAGCGTTGGAGGTTTGGGGCTATGTATTAATGAAGGGCTTGCCCTACAATAAGGCCTATGAGTACGGTTTCGATAGGCTTGGTTGTGTAATATGCCCAGCCAATGAACTCGCTGAGTTAGATGCGGTTAGTGAGAGGTATCCAAGTATTTACAAGCGCCTGGAGGAGATAATCAGGGAGTTCTCCGAATCACAGAAGCTGCCTAGGGAGTTCGTTGATTACGGCCTTTGGCGCTGGAGAAGGGAGTTACCTGGTGATATTGCCAGGTACGTTAAGGTTAAGTTTAGGGTTCAGTATCCAGTTGATATTAAGGATGATAATGAAACAACAACGGTAAGCGTTGATAGGTCAATAAGCCGGGGCACATTCCTGGAGTTTCTCAAGATGCTGGGTAAGGTTGAGCAGGGTGATGGTGCGTTTGTCGTTAAAGGTAAACTCGGTGATGCGGAGGTAAGGTTGGGATCCAACAATGAGGTAATTATTGCATCAAACAATAAATCATTAAGGGTCGAGATAGCGGGTTTAGTCGCCAGGTCGGCGATATGTGGAGAGTGTAATCTATGCATTAATTGGTGCCCAACAAAGGCCCTAAAGCGTGTTGGTCCAGGCCCCGCATTTATTGTTGATGAGAGTAGGTGCATAGGATGCATGCTTTGTTCGAGGGCATGCCCATCAGCGCAATACCTGGTTTTCAGGAGGTTTGATTCGATCAGTTAATCTTGTTGCCTTATTAATTATTTAGTAAAGTCTATTTATTGATGGAGAGGGAGGAGGTTGTTAAGGCAGTTTATCACATAATTGATTGGTTAATCGATCCAGCGCAGGATTTCGAATCAGTACTTCATTACCTGGATGAATTATGCAGGGAATTCGGTACGTGCGTTAAGGTCAGTGAACCAACCAGGTTGGCTGTTATGAAGGCTGTGGTGGAGCTCCTCATGGAAATACTCAATAAGTGCGCAGGGTAGGTTAATTCTTTAATTTTGTTACAGCATATATTGTTAATGAAGTGGCTGGAGGAGCTTAGGTCCCATATAGAGATTGTTGGTAAGAAAACGTACCTTGATAATGCGGGCGCGGGTCCTTTAACTAAGGATGCTGCCGATGCGGTTAGGGACTTTCTCGATTTATGGCAAAGTGAGGGTGAACCCTGGGAATTAGCTCTTGATCATATTGTTGAAGCTAAGAAGTATTTTGCTCGTCTGATCAATGCACAATCCTGGCAAAACATAGCCGCAGTGTCTGGAGCAACTCATGGTCTTAATTCCCTGTTATCCGCAATGGAATTTAAGCCTGGTAGTAATGTGGTTGTTAGTTCCCTCAATTTCCCAACAGGAATATTCTCATTTCACGCCCTCAAATCACGGGGATTAATAAGGGAAGTTAGGGTGGCTAAGTCCATTAATGGCTACGTACCCCTCAGCGAATACGAGAGGCTCATTGACGATAATACAGCACTGGTCTTTGTGGATTACGTATCCTGGATAACAGGTTATAGGGAGAGGATTAGGGAGATAGCTGAAATAGCCCACTCAAGGGGTGCGTTCTTAATAACCGACGCATTCCATGCGGTTGGTGTTCTTCCAATCGATGTTAAGAGGGATGGTGTTGACGCGCTAATAACAGGCACGTATAAGTGGTTACTCGGTCCTCACGGTGCAGGATTCGTGTATGTCGGTGACGAATTGATGAGTAAGTTAAAACCAGCGTTCTCGGGCTGGATGGGTATTGAGGATAACCAAGTTAGCAGGAGGTTAAGGAATGAGAAGCTATTCGAGAAGCCAATAGACACGAGCACGTTTAAGCATGCAAAGGATGCGTCAATGCTTGAGTGGGGCACATGGCCAATAATAGCCTTTGAGGGCGCCTTGGCGTCAATGAAGCTATTAACTACGTATGAGGTACCGTGGAGATTTGAGGATTATACCAAGGGACTAGTTGAGAAGCTTGCCGATTCAATAGGTGAACTAGGCCTTAAGGTGACTACGCCACTAGATAGTCACGCGGCAATAATAACCTTTGAGTATAGGGACCCATATGGTCTCGCCGAATTTCTAGGTAGGAATAAGGTCGTCGTATCTCCACGCCCTGGAACAATAAGGGTCTCACCACATGCCTACAACACTATTGAAGAAATAGAGAGATTATTAGATTTGGTCAGGCGTTACATTAAGTCCTCTTAACGTTAATAATTAACTGGTAAGTTCGACCTATAGTGAGCCTCTAAGCTATGGAATACTTCAGGGTATTTATGGATTTAAGTAATGAACCTAGACTCGCTTATTAAGGGCATGGGAGTTCGCCTCATCGGCATGAAAGGATGAACCCCTACTTCTTAGAGTAATGAATTCGCCACCAATCCTTACCCTCCCTAATCACTCTCTCTAATGGGTCCTCAACGCCTAATTCCTCAAAAGCCCTCTTCCTGGCTATGCAGCCTGTGCAACGACCACAGGGTTTATCGTAGTTGTTGTGGCAAGACCATGTGTACTCGAAGGGTACGCCCAATTTCAATCCTAGCTTGACCACCCCAGTCTTGCTTAGCCTGGAGAGCGGTGCGACTACCCTAAATCCCCTCGTTCTCCCGATATAGGTCCCTATTGACAAGGCCTTTGAGAATAATCGCCTAAACTCCCTAGTCGTGTCTGGGAAGTGCTTAACGTCATCGGCATTGTGCCCGGCAACCACGAGGTTTATGCCGAGCATCTCAGCAAAGTAGGCAGCCACCGAGTATATTATCGCGTTTCTTGCAGGTATTGTGCTTGGGTGGGCATTCCTAAGGTGTTGTGGTCTCTCATCCTCACTACCCCATAGTTCGACTACTTCCCTCATGAACGGTAAATCAACCTCTATCAACCTGGTATTGGTCATCTCAGCCAACCTCCTGGCCGACTCCCTCTCCCTCTCGCCCCTACCTGGGTAATTAATCGATAGCGCAATCACATCATAACCCCGGGCCTTAAGTAAGTAAAGGGCCACGGCAGAATCTATGCCACCTGACAATAACAACAAGGCTTTCTTTCCATTAACCACGGTCTCCATCTTTTAGCATTTATTAATAAATAATTCGTCATTGCTCATGAGAGTTAATGCATTTATTTAGGTGGTGAGTTATGGATGTGTATGGTTAGGGATAGTCTTGGCGAGGCTATAGTTCATTACGCCCTTAACATTAGGTTTGAAGATCTAGATCAGCAAGTCATTAATGAGGTTAAGAGGAGGGTTTTAGATAGCCTAGGTGTCGCCCTTGCAGCATTTACGGCAGAGCCTGTCAAGATAGCGAGGGGCATAGCTAGGAATTACAAGTCTAGTATTGAGGCAACGTTGTGGGGCACACCAAATACTGCTGCGATTGATTGGGCCTCATTCACCAACGCCCTAATGGTCAGGTATTTGGATTATAATGACACGTACCTAGGCAAGGAACCCCTACACCCCAGCGACATGATTCCAACGCTCGTGGCAGCGGCCGAATACAGGAGGTTAGGTGGTAAGGACTTGACAACGGCGATAGCCGCATCCTACGAAGTAGGTGTTAGGCTTTGTGATGCAGGGAGTCTTAGGCTTCACGGTTGGGATCACGTCAACTACATAGGTATCGCCGTAACAGCAGGCTTGGCGAAGTTAATGGGACTTGATGAGAATAAAGCCTTGAATGCTCTCTCGATAGCCACAGTGCCCCATGCAGCCATGAGGCAGTCAAGGGTTGGTGAACTGAGCCACTGGAAGGCAGCAGCCACAGCGAACTCCTCCAGGAATGCCGTATTCGCGACGCTGCTTGCCATGGAGGGCTTCACAGGACCTGATGCACCACTAAAGGGGGAGATGGGCTTCATACGGCAACTACTCGCCAACGAATTCAATGAAAAGATAATCCTCGAGTTGAGCTCCATACCAAGCCCGAAGAGAATACTCGACACATACATAAAGCCGTACCCAGTTGAGTACCATGCGCAATCTGCCGTTGATGCAGCAAGGGAGATTAGGAGGGAGTACGGTAAAGCCATAGAGCCTGATGATGTGGATTACATAGTGATAGACACATTCAAGGCAGCCTACGACATAATAGTTAAGGACCCAGAGAAGTGGGATCCAAAGACCAAGGAGACCGCGGATCACAGCCTAATGTGGGTTACAGCAGTAGCTCTAATGCACGGCACGGTGGAGCTACACCACTACAGGCCCGAGAACATACGTGATCCAAGGGTACTCTCACTAATTAGGAAGATGAAGGTCAATGTTGACCCCGAGCTCGATAAGTTATACCCATCAGCCATACCAAACAGGGTAACCGTGAAATTCAAGGATGGTAGGGAATTAACGGCACGCGTCGATTACCCAAGAGGTCACCCAAAGAACCCAATGACCGATGAGGAAGTTGAAAACAAGTTCAGAATGTTAACGGATGGAATATTAACGAGAGACCAAATAAGCACAGTAATAAGTCTTGTGAGAAATCTAGAGAACCTGGGCGATATTAAGCAGTTGGTTAAGGCTATAATAGTATAATTTGGTAAATATCTATAATTAATGATAAGATATGCCCACCATCAATGTTTTACTTATATAAAAATGAAATTAATTATAGCATTATTGGGATTGCGATTTAATACATTGTTTTTCGTATTTTTCTAATATTTTTCTTTTAATACGTTATTTAATTTGGATATTATTTCTTACTTCAACATGTGCCACATTCATTATTTATCTTCTTATAGTTGTTTTCACGTTCAATTCTTCGTATTTCATGGGTGAAAAGTTTAAATTGGCATTTAATTCATAGCTCCTGATCATGGGATCTAGCGACCTTGTTAAGTTTGAGGCATTATCTCCTGCGGAGTTCTTTAGACGTAATCGAGAAATTGCGGGTTTTAGTAACCCGACTAGGGCTGTTTATCAGACGATTAGGGAGTTGGTTGAAAATAGCCTTGATGCTACGGAGACCTTTAAGATACTGCCTAGCATAAAGATTTTCATTGATTATGCCGATCAATCTAGAAATTGGATTGGTATCTATGTTGAGGATAATGGCATCGGAATACCTGGCGATGAGATACCCAACGTGTTTGGCAGGGTTTTCTACAGTAGTAAGTATAGGATTAAGCAGCACAGGGGAATCTTCGGTCTTGGTGCGAAGATGGTGGTGCTTTATGCACAATCGACAACAAACACGCCAATACTTGTTAGGAGCGCACCGTTAAAGAGCGACGTGATTTATGAGTATCAGTTAATGATTGACATTACGAGAAATGAACCCGTCATAGTTTCCCAGAGGACTACGGAGAATAGGTATGGGTGGCATGGCACAGCTATAAAGGTTGTTCTTGAAGGTGATTGGCTCAAGGCTAAGCGGAGGGTTGAGGAGTACATTAGGAGGACTGCCATGGTTGCTCCCTATGCTGAGTTCATCATTAGGGGTCCTGACGAGGATTACGTGATAAAAATACCCAGGGTAACCACTAAAATGCCCGAACCACCAAAGGAGGGTTTGCCCCACCCCAAGAGCGTTGATGTGGAGTTGATTAAGCAATTAATACAGAAAAACCCAGAAGCGCCCCTCCTTGAATTCCTCGTTGAGAATTTCGATGGCGTCGGTGAAACAATAGCTAAGACGTTTCTGGACTTTGTGGGGCTTCAACCAGATATGCCCGTGGGTAAGTTGGTTAATGATGAGTTAGTGAATTTCGTAACAAAAATGAAGGAGTTTAATGGTTGGAGGAGGCCTAGGGCTGATTGGTTATCACCGATTGGTGAGGATATACTGGCGGAGGGTGTTAGGTTTGTACTAAGGCCTGAGGTGATTTTTACAGTGACCAGGAAACCAAGCTCCTACATGGGTAACCCATTCATTGTAGAGGCTGCATTGGCGTGGGGAGGCAGTATTGAGCCCAGTGACAAGCCCATAGTATATAGGTTCGCGAATAAGGTACCGCTAATATACGATGAGGGCAACGATGTCGTTAGGAAGATCGTTGATGAGATCGATTGGTCACAGTATAAGGTTAAATTCCCAGCGCCCCTAGCCATCGTTGTGCACATATGCTCCACAAAGATACCCTACGCGAGCGCAGGTAAGGAGGCTATTGCGGAGGTGCCTGAGATAGAGAGTGAGGTTAGGAATGCCGTTAGGGAGGTGGCTAGGAAGTTGAGACTCTACATAACCAGGAAGGAGAAGGAGCAGGAGTTGCTGATGAAGTATGCAATATTCAGCATGTATGCTGAGGAAGTTGTCAATTCGTTGTCCTACGTGACCAAAGCCGATATAGAAGAACTAAGGAGTAGTATTACCGCCTTGATAAAGGCTAGGTTAAAGATAGAGAAATTCGAAGACCTAATAAACAATAACAATAAGGTTGAGAACACGAATGAGGATAATAAAGAAGAAACCCAATAAGGCGTCGAACAAACCCACACAATACACAACCCAAGCATCATAATTTCACCAAGACCTAGTGTATTTCAGAATCACGAGCCATCATCATGCGCTCAGTAGCACCAGCCTCTTCATTAAGTTCATGGTGTGTATCATAAGCTATAAATCTTTTCCTGCGAGCTTTCGCTTAATTAACTTCCTTAGTAAAAGGAGGATTCTCATTGGATTCTCACTGGTCGATCTAATCCTGAAAAGATGCGTTCTATCCTCCCTCTTATCACTACTACCAAAGCCAGGGATACCCTCGTACTCACTAAGTAATGCCCTCGCGACGCAACCCTCACCGTAAGGTAGAACCATAACCGCTAACTCATCGCATAGGTCATGGAGGTAATCCACATGCCAGTACTTAGTACGAACATCACCTGCCAAGTGCCTCATAATACGTGCACCGCAGTGATTACCACAGGAACCAACATATGCATAAATTCCCTCATCTATCTTAAATACGGAGCCCCTAGTCCTTACGTAGCCATTCCTGCATCTAAACAATACAATATAACTAAGAGGTGATGGGTTCACCATACGTATGTTACATTCACCAGGGCATTCTCTGGTATGGTACCATTAATTAAACTGCCCGCGTTAGTTGGTGGGTAATAGGTTGCTACATAGCATACAAAGCCGA
>CisS_allDRAFT_1000329_pt1 | contig 9342 bp, 6 predicted proteins | sample CisSprmetagenome_FD_10649 | JGI IMG/M metagenome (IMG submission 10649) | reverse complement strand
TCGACCTCGCCGTAGGGGTCTAGCATTATAGCCGACTTCAAGTAATCAACAGGTATGCCGCCTGTGAACTTCACCATGGTTCTCATGTTGCCTGCGGCTGCCTTGAAGAGGCTTATGAATTCTGGGTCAGCGCCACTTATGGTTATGTTCCCATCCCACAGGTACCTCCTCACCTCCCTGATGGTTTGCATCAGCTGAACCATTAGGCTACTTAACTCACCCTTGGTGTGCCTCCTCCAAAGGGAAACATCGATAATGAACCGCGGGTGCTCGGGCATTGCTGCGCTGCAGCTAACCTGGTCACTGCACTTATGGTCTATTAGGCAGTCCGCCTCATGGCCACCCACCCCGCTTAGGATTGGGAAGTCGCCAACCATTGCCACAACATCCCCGATCCCACGTCTCCTGCACACCCTAAGCCTACCAAGCAACACCTGCACTGCGACTTCATTAAACCCACCGTACCTGTTAAGTAGCCTACCGTTGATGTAGAGGCCGCTGCACATCCCCCTCAATGCTGATGATAGTGAGAGTAGTGCCTGCATTCTTAGCCTGCTACTTAACTGGGGCGTTGAAGCTTAATTACGTTACTCTTGACGTTACCCCTATCGGCGTTCCTAAGTAGCGCCTCCAGGAGTTCGTTATCCTGGGTGGCTAGGATAACCTGCCTAATAACCCCCTCCTCAACGGCCTTGGTTATTGTTGCTGAGAAGGTTTCCTTGGCGTTAACGTCAACGTACGGTATGGGTTCATCCATCAGTATGAACCCTGCGTTATGCTGCATTAGCCTATACACAGCCAGTACGAAGGATTGGGCTAGGGTTAACCTTTGGCCATCGCTAAGCCTAGAGATAGGTACATCCCTACCACCCCTAGTGGCGTAGAGCACGTAGTCGCTTCCCCCACCCCTCCTCTCCTTAAGCCTAACCGTAATGCCCTCCAGGTCACTGTAGGGGTAAAGCTGCCTAAACAGGTTTGCAACATTGGACTGTATCATCTCCACAACCCTCCCCCTAACCTTCCCCTGAACCTCTCTAAGCCTACCCAGTATGCGCTGGAACCTGGCGTTAATATCCTCAAGCTCCTTAACCTCGCTGAGCAGCTTCTCAACGTCAACCTCCCCCTGGCTTACCCTCGATAGGACGGTGTCCAATTGCATGTACTCAGCCGTGGCCTCCTCAAGCCTCTTCCTAAGCTCATCCATCCTCCTCTCCATGTCCCTCATCGCCTCATCCACACTGACAGCCTCCTCAAGGTTCACACCACTCCCCTTAAGTTCATTAAGTAGCCTATCCTCCTCAGCCCTAAGCGAGTCCCTCTCCTTAAGCTTCCTGTGGATTAGGTACCTCTTCTCAGTCTCCTCAAGTCTCTTACTGGCTAGTTCAACCACGCTCTTATACTCCCTTATCCTCCTCTCCAGGTCCGCTATGGACCTTTCAACCCTCTGCAACTTATCCAGGTACTGGCTTAACTGCGCCTTATATTCCCCAGCCCTGTTGGTTAACTCCTGGTACTGGAGGTACTGGTTGTAGAGGTTCTCCATCTCCACGGCAACACCCTCAAGTTCACTGATACGGTTCTTAACGTCAATGACCCTTAACTCGCTTAACTCCCTCTGCAGGCCACTGGCCCTCTCCTTAAGTTCACCCAGTTTATCCTGGGTCACCTTAAACCCGTACACTGGGCATGTCGCCTCACCATGTAGTTCAATTTCCCTTATCAGGTAGTTAAGCACCTCGAGGGCTGATGCCTTAACCCTGGCCGTTGCCTCAAGTTCACTGTACCGCGCCCTCGCCTCCTCAAGGTCGGCCTTAACCTTGCTTAGGTCCCCATACCTCTTGGCGTACTCAGAGTATTGCCTAGCCGCCTTCTCAAGGTTGTTAAGCCTCTCGGTTATTGAGGCTAACTCTCCCCTAGCCCTCTCTATTAACCTATTCAACTCCTCCCTACTCCTCCTCATCTCCTCAAGCTCCTCCTCAAGCTCCCTCACCTTGCCGTTAAGCGCATTAACGCCGCTGTAGCTTAACTCAAGTAGTTCATCTATCGTTGTTGCCTTCTCGAGCCTCTCGGCTAGGTCCTGTAGCATGGCTGTTTCGAGTCTTGGCATAAGCATGTGCCTAATGACCTCTAGGCTCCCTTTAATCAGGGTTTCCCCGTAATCCTCCTCCCTAACGCCCCTAAGCTCCTCCTCAAGCTGCCTGAGCCTCTCCCTAACGTAAAGGTACCTGGTATACTGTTCCTCAACCTTCCTAATAGCCTCAAGGTACTTAGACCTCCTGTTGGCTAACTCAACGTAGGCCGATGATATCGACTTAATCTGGTCCCTAATACCCTCCACCTCGGCGGCTAACCTACTCCTCCTATCCACTGCAGCCTTGATTGAGCCATACCTGCGTAGCAAGTCCTCCACCTCCCTTATGCTGGCTAGCCTCTGCTTCCTGGCCTCAATGGCCTCATTAACCTGCCTAATGGGTAATACGTTGCCCAGTATTTCTAGGAATTCTAGGCCGAAGAGCCTATCTATGGCTATTGTCCTCCTTTTAACAGGCCCGTAAACCAACTCCTCAAGTGTCTTGTGGCTGACCAGTATGAACCTCTCAAAGTCGTCGTTGTCAATGCCCAGCAATGCGACGACCTCTTCATCAGGCACCCTGTTGCCGTTCAGGGTCAGGCTTTGGTGAGTTGAATCACCCCTGCGGGTTAGCCTCCTAACTATCATGTTATCCCCCAGTCTAAGCGTTACGGATGCCTCACTACTCTCCTCGTTTATCAAGTCGCTTAACTTAGCCACCCTCTCCCTGGCCTCGAGTTGGTTGCCGTATAGTGCGAACTCGATGGCTTGTATTATGCTTGACTTGCCTGAGCCTATTGGGCCGTGGATTATGTTTATCCCATCAATGAAGTTGAAGCCTACCCTACCCTTGAAAACCCTAAACCCCTCCAACTCCAGAGAAGTGATTGTTAGGCGGTTGCTCATACCTTAACCCCATACTTACCAAGCATGCTGCTTAACTCCTCCCTAACCCCCCTAACACCCCTCTCCCTATAAGCCTTATAAAGGCTAAGCACAAGGTCTGAGTCCTCACCGAACTCACTCCTTATCAACTCAGCCACGTCATCAGGCCTACTGCTCATCCAGTCCTTAGAATGTTGAGAGTGATTATTAAGGTTTCGCTCCAGGTCTAACACAGGCCCTGGGTTTTAGCTCCTCTCGTGTGCCAGGCAATTACCGCCTTGAGGGTGATGGCTTATTGAGAGGTTTGTTTAAGTATCTTTGGCGCTATGTCTGGGGCTAACTCCCTGATCCTATCCTTGTACTTCTCGAGGAACTCCTCATCATCCTTCTTATTCCTCAACTCATCGGGCAGTAGTATGGGTATCTCGTCCTTTATCGGGTACCACCTACCGCATGTTGGGCAGTAGAGTATACCGTTAACCACCTCATGCTTTATGCACTCACCGCATGGAGCCTCCTGGGCCGGGTTCTTCATATCCTTGATGTTCATCTTCTTGAATGCGCAGTACAATTCACAGAACGGCACCTTACCCGTATACGTCCTCTCCGGGTACTGCTTCTCCTCAAACACCACTAGCGTTAGTGGGAATGTTTTATCGTACGGGCACGCTAAAATGTCCATTAGCCTATATTTCATCAACAGGTCTTGACACATGTACTTAAAAATATTACTCCAGAGCCCTAGCATCAAGTAGCTGAGCAATGAGCCTGGTGCAATGGACCTGCCTAGGCTTGCCTGCGTGTGATGTGTAGAATCATATTTATTTGTACTGTGGAAACTTTTTTAAGGGATTATTGACGTCGGTGGTAGTAATAATGCGTAGTGATGATGCGCTTAACATGCTTCACCCATTGATTAGGGAATTGGTGGTTAAGAGGGGGTTTAGGGAGCTTACAGAACCCCAGGTTAGGGCGATACCAGTTATTTTAAGCGGCAAAAACACGCTCCTAATGGCCCCAACGGGGAGTGGTAAGACTGAGGCAGCTCTCCTACCCGTCTTATCCATGTACCTCAACCTGCCCCAGGATAAGCCCAGGGGAGTTTACATACTCTACATAACCCCCCTAAGGGCTCTTAACAGGGATTTGTTGAGGAGGATTGAGTGGTGGGCTAGTAATGCCGGTTTAAACGTGGCGGTTAGGCATGGGGATACTGATAAGAATGAGAGGGCTAGGCAGAGCAGGAACCCACCTGAATTACTCATAACTACACCTGAGACACTTCAAATACTCTTCATTGGGAGTAGGCTTAGGGAACATATATCCAAGGTTAAGTGGGTCATAGTCGATGAGGTCCATGAGTTGGTTGAGGATAAGAGGGGTAGTCAATTGGCCATAGGGCTCCAGAAGCTTAAGATGCTCGCCGGCAGGTTCCAGGTGATTGGGTTATCAGCATCCGTGGGTTCACCCAGTGAGGTGGCTAAGTTCCTGGTCGGTAATGATGAGGACTGCGAGATCATTAACCTATCCTTTATGAGGAACTACAAATTCGACGTCATTAACCCAGCCGTGACGTTGAGCGGTGGCGAAATAGAGGAGCTTAAGGGTAGGTACGTTAAGGCCGAGGGTATTAATGTCGATGAACTCTTCCACAGGGATGCCCTAGCCAGGCTACTGTACATAATGAACCTGATTGATAATGAGGGTAAGTCGTCGATAGTCTTCGTTAACACGAGGTCCATGGCTGAACTGCTAACCTCAAGAATACTGATGGTTAACCCAACCTACCCAGTGTCGATACACCACAGTTCACTATCCAGGGTTAGTAGGCTTAACACTGAGGAGATGCTTAGGGGTGGTAGGCTTAAGGCTGTTGTGGCCACCTCAAGCCTGGAGTTGGGCATAGACATAGGGCACGTGGATCAAGTCATCCAATACGTATCCCCACACCAAGTCACTAGGCTGGTTCAGAGGGTTGGTAGGAGTGGGCACAGGTTAGATAAGGTGCCAAGGGGTGTTGTGGTGACTGAGGACATTAACGATACATTGGAGGCCATAGCCATTGTTAACAGGGCTAGGGCGGGTCGGCTTGAACCCACTAAAACACCCGAGAAGCCCTACGACGTCCTATTCAACCAGATAGCCTCCCTGGTGTTGATGAGGCCTAGGTGGACTGTCGACGAGATAATGAACATTGTTAAGGGTTCCTACCCCTACAGAAACCTTTCTAGGGATGAGTTGGTGGCTGTCCTGAGGTTCATGAGTGAGGGCATTAGGCCTAGGTTAGTGTACTTCATTGAGGATGAGGGGGTAGTGCTTAAGCCAAGGAACCCCAGGTCCAGGGCTGAGTTGAGGATGTACTTCTTCAACAACCTATCCATGATACCAGAGGAGAAGCAGTACCTAGTCACCAGGATAGACACCAATGAAGCCGTGGGTGTACTGGACGAGGCCTTCATGGCTGAGTACGGTGAGCCTGGGGTTAAGTTCGTCTTCAGGGGTAACGTCTGGGTGTTAAGGTCCATCAAGGATGATGTCGTCTACGTTGAGCCAGCTAAGGATCCAGTGGGGGCGATACCATCGTGGATTGGGGAAGAGATACCGGTGCCCTTTGAGATAGCCCAGGACGTTGGGAGGATTAAGAGGATGATTGCCGACGAGTTAATGGTTGGGAAGGGTTACGAGGCGGTGGTCGACGAGCTCACGGAGAAGTTAGGCGTATCAAGGCGTACCATTGAGTACGTGGTGTCGGCTGTTAGGGAACAGTTGAGGCACGGCTTCGTCCCAACAGACGACGTAGTGGTTATTGAGAGGGTTGGTGAATTAGTGGTGGTGCACGCCAGCTTCGGTACACTGGTTAACAGGACTCTCTCTAGGTTGCTGGCCAGTTACATGACAAATGAGCTTGGCTTACCCGTCAGGGTTCAGCAGGACCCATACGCAATAATACTTCAATTACCCAGCAACGTTAACACCAGCATTATCATAGATGCTCTTAATTCACTGGCCAGGTTAAGCATGGATGAGCTACTGCAGTACATAAGGAGGATTGCCCTTGAGACAGGGCTATTCAAGAGGAAGGTGATTCACATAGCCAGGAGGTTTAACGTGATTAAGGGTGACAAGTCCCTCTCAGACATAAGCATAACAAACCTAATCCAGGCGCTTGAGGGGACACCCGTCTACGTGGAGGCCCTTAGGGAGTTCATAACAAGNGACCTTGACGTGGATAGGGCAGTGGCCGTGCTTAGGGCNATTAGCCAGGGTTCAATTAAGGTTCAGGTTTTTGAGAGGAGTGAGTTCAGCCCAATGGCTAGGGAGATACTGAGCAAGGCCAGTAGTAGGCTTGAGGTAATAGCCCCGGAGCGCCTAGATAAGTTGATAATGGAGAGTGTTAAGGCTAGACTAATGAATGAGTCATTGACCATGGCCTGCCTCAACTGTGGCAACGTATATGTTGGTAAGGTTAAGGAGTTGATTAAGGATTTAAGGTGCCCAAGGTGCGGTTCGGTTAAGCTGGCGGCTTCTAAAATGGAGCCTGACAAGGTGGCTATACTGCTTAGGAGGGGTGATGGTGATGATTATGAGAGGTTGGTTAAGGCTGGTGAGTTGATAACCAAGTACGGTTGGAGGGGCCTACTGGCCGTGGCCAGTAGGATTAGTCTGCGTAGGGCTGAGGAGTTGCTGTCATCGGATGGGTCAACGGAGGAGCTGGGTGACCTCGTGGCTAGGCTGTATAATGCTGAGAGGGAGGAGATGAGGCAGAGGTTCTTCTCATAACCCGCTACTTCTCAACAATAATAACGGCCTCACTTTCGGCAACTGTGGCACTACTCCAGGTGCAACTCGGAACTGGGGTTGGTGCTGTTGACCAACTACCGCTGACTAGGGTCACTGGCGACTGCTCGTTAAGGCAGTTTAAGGCTACCACCGTGAATGNCTCAGATGATGAGTAAACGGGTAAGTTAACCCTGCTCACCTTAACGTAAAGCTGCCCTAGGCTAACGGTAACCGTGACGTTGGCGTAGAGGCCAACCCCACCCCCAGGTAGGTTACTGGGGTATAGGGTTACCGTGTAGTAGAGTGCCATGCCCTGGCTAGGGGTTGTTGAGCTTGGTAGGGTTAACTGGTACGTGAAACTGCCAATTACGTTACCCAACGACGCCAGTGCAGCGGCACTCTGGAACTCATGGACCACGGCATTGTAGACTAGGGATTCCAGGTAATTGGCAGTGTTAAGCATGTTGTACGTTAGGTAGTAGTTGACGTAGTAGTAGATCGCCATGGCAAGGGCCACGAGGACTACCGTTATTATTATGTAACCCACCAAGTCCATTTAAGTCACCTGAAGGTTACCGTCATGTTAATGAAGACCAGGGTAACCACCCCACCACCTGGTATAGTATAACTGTTGTTGAATGGGCCACAGGAGTCACTAATCGTGAAGCTGCTCTTGGTGGGTAGAGTCATTGTGTAGACGTTAGTGATGTTGATGTTTAACCCAGTCCTAAATGACGACGGCTTAACGTTAATCATGGGGATGTAGATGTAAGTGTTTGAGCCGCTGCTGATAGCCATTAACCTCGGGAACATGGCTATGTAGGTGCCGTAGGTTACGCCGTTCAACTGGCCGTAGCCGAACTGGACTATTGATATTAACGGTGCAGCTGGGTTAAGCACAATTGTACTTTCATTGGTGGAGCTTGGTAGGCCATTAGCACCCCCACCCCTAATCACGTCTATGAAACCACCTTGGTATGATACCAGCCTTGGTGGTACCCCATACACCACGGCGCCACTACCATAGGTGGTTCCGTTTATTGATATTGTGCAGAAGCCGCTGACTAGGTTAAAGACGCCGTACCCAGTGGTTGGTAAGGCGTAGACTAGCACAGTACCAGGCACGTACATTGATGCCTCAACATCATCAGCTACGTTAGTCATGAATGCCTCCGCCTGGGCAAGTGAGGCTAAGGCAGCTGACCTATTGAAGTTACCCATGGCGTATATCATGAAGGCTGCCGCCATGGCGAGGACCACCGCTATTAATATAATAACCCCCACAAGGGTTGATTCACCAAGCCCAGCCATGTTAACCACCACTAAGGCTTTGTAGTTCAAGGGCTATTAAGTAGTATGTCCCATTGGGTAGCACAATAACCGTGTATGCCCCAGTTGTCGGGGTGAATCTTAAGCCCTATACCGTAAGCGTACTGGCTTGGTACAACGTTGTAGAGGATTGCGTAGTTGACGTAGGCGCTTGCAATTAGTGTTGAGTATGCTGGTGAGGTGAAGAGTAGGTCATAAATAACTTCAGTGGTGTTGTAATAGTAGTAATTGGGGTAGCTGGGTGGTGGGGAGGTTAGGCTCAACGCAGCGCCGTTAATGTTCATTGACGTTGAGGCTGATGGATTATACTGGAGGCTAGCTAAGCTACAGGGTAACTGATACGACCCAATCATAGCCCTATCGACCCCCGAAACGTAATCATGAATATTAACACTTACGGTTACGTTAAAACCCACTAAATTGCCAGGGCACTCTATCGCATACGAGTAGGCGCTTATGGTTAAGCCGTACAGGTAAATGTAGTTAATGTTACTTAGCGCTGCGGTTTTCTGTCCATTAATATAGAGAATCATGTTCATGGTTGATGAACCGTACTGGAAGGCTAATGTGACTGGGACTTGGAATTGCTGGTAGGCGTTGCCGCTGTATAGGGTGACTTGGTAATTTAGGTTCAGGTTGAATTGAGCACCTGGTATCGCCTTAATCAACTGCCCAACCATGTACACCAATGAACCACTGGGCCCTGGGTTAATGATACTGCAGGTCTCCGTTGAACCCTGAGGAACATTGAGAGTCAGTGAGTAACCCCCTATACTGTAGTAGCCATTACCACCACAGTTTATGTTGCCTGTCGTAAAGCCGAGGTATGTTGAGTAACCCTGCTGTGTATTGAAAACTGCCGCACCGTTATTGTAGGTCAGTGGTTGAAGGNTCGTTGAATCAGCCATGAACGTGCTGGCTCCACCATATGGTGGGCAGTAGGCCAGTTTGCAGTAGGAGCTGCTCAATGGGTTATAGGGTACGTCTGAGTTCGTGGAGACGTAGAATGTTAACCTACCTGAACCACTAGGCACATATAGCCAAACCTCAGCCTCCCCGGTTACGTAATCGTAGCTTTGAAGCCACCAGTAAACTGGCCCACCGTTGGACGTGGTTATGAAGACGTTGGCCATCGGCACAGTGGTGTTTACCCTGTACCTCAACGGTAAGCCCTGGTTAAGAATGTAAATGGGTATGGTGACTAGGGCATAACCACCGTTAATACCTGGGCTTGGGGTTATTGACACGTTGAAAGCCACGTAACTACCCGTAACCCT
>CisS_allDRAFT_1000317_pt1 | contig 9603 bp, 10 predicted proteins | sample CisSprmetagenome_FD_10649 | JGI IMG/M metagenome (IMG submission 10649) | reverse complement strand
GTTCTGAAGGTAGCCCTCCTCTTCCCTATCCTTGGAAAGGTCTTGCCGAGGGACCTTTCTCCTCTGAAGCCCGTGTTGGTGGAAGGGGTGTGGAATAGGGTGAGGAGTAGGCTAGTTCCCTTAGAGGCTGGGGGGACGGTCCCGATAAGGGATTTTTAGAACAGCCTCGTAACATCGGGTTAAATTTAATCCAAGCTATGAGAATAGCGGTAGGTATGAGCGGTGGCGTAGATAGTAGCGTAAGTGCCCTACTTTTAAAGGAGCAGGGGCACGAAGTTATTGGTATTACTCTGCGTTTTCATCAAGAGGTGTGCGACGAGCTTAGGGTATGCTGTTCTCCGAAGGATGTGCAAGATGCGGTAATGGTATCCCAAAGGCTTGGCATTCCACATCTTACCTTAGACTGGGAAAAACTATTTGAGGAGAAGGTTATAAACACTTTTGTAAATGAACACCTGAAAGGTAACACACCCAACCCATGTGCCATCTGCAACAGGGATGTAAAAACAGGATTTTTAGCAAGATATCTCCAAAAGGTAGCCCTCATAGACAAGTTGGCCACTGGTCATTACGCAAGGATCGTAGATTACAAAGGAAGAAAACTAATAGCAAGGGGGAAGGACGCAAAGAGGGACCAATCCTACTTTTTGGCTTTGATAAAAGAAGAAGATATAGAACTTTTGGAATTTCCACTGGGCGAGCTTACAAAGGAGGAGGTAAGGGAGATAGCCAAAAAGCATGGACTAGAGGTTGCCCAAAAGCCGGACTCTCAGGATGTTTGCTTTTTGATGGGAAAGGATGTGGGAAGTTTTCTGAGGGAAAGGTTAGGAAGCCAAGAAGGCTACTTTGTTTATAAAGGGCGGATAGTAGGAAAGCACAAGGGCTTTTATGCGTACACTGTAGGACAAAGAAAGGGTCTGGGCGTAGCCTTAGGGAAGCCCGTTTATGTGGTGGGAGTGGACCCTTCAAAGAACATAGTCTACTTGGGCGACGAGGAAGAGCTATACAGAGATTGGCTGATTTTAAGGGAAGTAAACTTTCACCTCCCACCGTCCCTTTGGGATGAGCCAAAGGCACAGGTTAGATACAAAAACACTCCAATAAAAGTAAAGGGTATAAAACCCTTAGAGGATGGCAGATACAAGGTATTCTTTGAAGAGAAGGTGAGAGGCATAACACCCGGTCAGGTTTGTGCTTTTTATGAAAACGATGTCCTACTTGCAGGGGGGATAATAGAGGAGTAAATTTAACAATATGGCTAAGGAAAAGGAAGAACTTAAGGTAGAGAGCTTGGAAGAGGAAGTGGAGCAGATGAAAAAAGAAGTTGGTAAGTTGCTTGAGTTTTTTCTGCCTCCTAAGGAGGTAAGGAGGGAGATCATGAAAAATATATACACCATTGAGCTTTCTATCTTAAACATCTTCAAAACTCTACTGGACTACAAAGTAAAAGAGCTTGAAAGAAGGTTGGAGGAAAGGGAAGAGGGTAAAAAGGAGAGGGTCAAGAAAATACAAGTGGAGTGAAGGTCTCTCTCTTCCCACTCCAAGCTGAGGTATCTTTCGGACAGGTTTTTAAACTTTTCTCCTGTAGCTTCCATTTTTCCTTCTCTTCTTCTTATTCTTACCTTCTCTATATATTGTTTTTTATTAAAAGAAATAATTAATAGGCAGGGCTTTTTTTCACACCCAAATTCGCCAAATCCTTGATTCTCTTGGGTTTGCGAAAAAGAATTTCACATCCCATGCCTGAAGTTATTGTCTCTCTTAGCTTAGACGAGATGAAAAATGTAACGGAAATCCCAACACTTACGGACAATTTTCACAATTTCACAATTTTGTCTCTAAGTGCTGGGAAATCCGAATAAAATTTTTGACGAAAATTCCAATACTTACGGACAAAAATGTGAAATTCCACTCAGAGCCTTGAAAATTCTTGCTTTTAGCCATGTGAAATTCTGGGCTAAAAAGTGACGGAAATGCCATAACTTACGAAGGGTATCCTTTTTTCACATTTTTTCTCCTAAGTGCTGGGAAATCCAAATAAATTTTTTGACGGAAATTCCAATACTTACAGCCAGAAATGTGAAATTGTGAAAAGGGAATGTGAAATTCTGGGCTAAAAAGTGATGGAAATTGCCATACTTACGGATGGTATGTGAAAAATCGGCCTCGGCTTAGTGGGACAATAATTACAGAAAGTCAGATTATATTAACAGCTGAGATGCTTAAAAATGTTTTCTATCAATACATTTAAGTGTATAGCTGTTTTCATTATTGATTTAAATCATATTTTTAAAACCTTGATTAGCTGAGGGTTAAGCCATACTGTGAGATTCTAAAGATTTTATATTAACATTTTGGGAGAATGTGTAGAGTGAAATTGTCTGTTCTTTGAATATTCTCTGTTGTGCTTATAATTAGACCTATGAGATTTTCTAACGAAGCAAAGTTAGGTGCTTTTGTGTTCGCGGTGGCGTCTGCCTTCGCCTTTCTGATTTTAACCTTTGGAGAGATTCCGGTTTTTAGACCCAACACAAAGGTCTACGTAGTGTATTTTCCTGATGTGGCTGGGCTTTCTGTGGGGGCAGATGTTAGGGTGGCTGGTGTAAAAAGCGGTAAGGTGAAGAGCGTTAGCTTAGAGGATGGTAAGGTTAAGGTGGTATTTGAGGTGGATAAGTCCGTTGCTATATACAAAGATGCGTCTGCGGGAATAGGAACATTGGGTCTTATGGGTGATAAATACCTTGCCATATATCCCGGTAGCCCTCAGGCAGGGTTGCTGGAAGAAGGGGGAGTCATAACTCAAACCACCGGTTTTGCGGACACTGACAAGATGATAAAAGATATTGCAGAGGCGGCGCAATCGGTTAAGATGCTTGCTGAGAACTTTAAGGTCATTTTGGAAGAAAACAGACAAGATTTAAGACAGTTAGTTATTAACTTAGAGGCGCTTACACGCAACCTAAATCAAGTAGTCCTTGAGAATAGAGAAAACCTAAGGGGTGCCATATACTCCATAAGGGTTTTGGCGGATAATTTAAACAGAACACTTCCGCAGACTATAGAAAACATTGACAGGTTGGCGGTTACCTTAGAGGGTATTGCCTCAGAAAACAGGAAGGATATAAGGGAAGTAGTTCAAAATCTCAGAGAGCTTTCCCAAAGTATAAAGACGGAGTTTCCTGAGCTGGTGAAAAATCTTAACGAACTTTCTAAAAACCTTAACACCGTTGTTTCAGAAAACAGGGAAGACCTAAGGGCTACCACAAAGAACCTATCAGAGGCCACACAGAAGCTAAACCTTATCCTTGCGCAAATTGAAAGGGGCGAGGGAACCCTCGGTAAACTTATAAAGGATGAAGAACTATACAAAAACATAACATCTGCTACGAGGACATTCTCTGAAGCTGGAGATGTTGCAAGGAGAACCAATCTTTACATAGGTTTTAGAGGAGAGTTGTATAAGGGCGGAGATGGTAAAGGTATTTTAAGCATAAAGGTTCAACCGGATAATGAGAAGTACTATTTAGCGGAAGTTGTGGGCAACTCAAAGGGTAGGATAACCTACGAAGAAACAACGACAGCTGGCACTGTGATAAAAAAGCAGTTTAGTCCTCAGTTTACCCTTCAGTATGCAAGGATTTTTCCTATAGCTGGTAAGGAGTTTGTCTTTAGGGGAGGTTTGAAAGAGTCGGCGGGCGGTGTTGGTTTTGACCTGGTCTATAGCAAAAGTATAATGTTCTATTCTGACCTTTGGGACTTTGGAAGGAAAACGGACCCTCAGGGTAAAAAACTCAAACCTAACTTGCAAGTGGGTGTTCAGTACAACACAAGGGGACCTCTGTACATTAGGGTGGGCGGTGATGATCTCCTGAATAGTAAGCTCAGGGGTGGAATGGTTGGCGTAGGTGTACTGTTTACCGATAACGACCTTAAGTATCTTTTGGGAACTGTTAGATTGCCTTTACCTTAAGCTTGAATTGGTTTAAATTTTTTATAGCAATGTTTGAAAGGTACATTGAAAGACTCTATCTGGTAAACATGAACCTACAGCCCTCTGAGGGGCTTTTGCTGATTACTGATGACACAAAAGACTATTTGGCGGACATACTTTTGGAGTTTTATAGCGTGGGCAGTGGGCTTGCCAAGTGGGTAAAGAAGGTCTGCTATACTAGCCTTGGCGAACACGGAAAGGAACCCCCGGAGGAAGTTTGGAGAATAACCTTTGGAGATAAAGCGGTTGATGTGCTAAAGGAAGGTGGCCTTTTTGAGAAGATTCTGAACAAGGAAAATTACTCAGAAGAAGAGGTGGTAAACATACTTAAAAGCTACGCAGAAGAGGTTCCAAACGTGGTTGTAGCCTTTCCCTACTATTCCACCACTCATACCTTTTATAGAAAGGTTCTTACCAAGCACTTTGGGGTAAGGTATGCGTCCATGCCACTTTTTGAACCGGATATGTTCTATGGTCCTATGGACGTGGATTGGGTGGAAGTTAGTAAGGTGAGCGAAGAGGTGGCGGACATTCTTACGGAGGGTGAGTGGGTAGATATAAAAGCGGAAGGGACAAAGCTTGAGTTTTCAATAAAGGGAAGGCAGGGCATACCGGATACGGGACTGTTTCATAAACCGGGGGATTATGGAAACCTTCCTGCGGGGGAATCCTTTATAGCACCCTTGGAGGATTCTGCCTTTGGTAGTATGACTATCCTTTATGGACCGGATAGAAGACTGGATGAACCAATAACCTTTAAGTTCAAAGATGGGGCGGTGGATAGCATTGAGGGTTTTGACCCTTATGTGCGTTATTTAGAGGAAGTTTTCAAAAAATATGAAAAGGCGAGGTTTATCGCAGAGTTCGGTGTTGGGACAAACCCGAAGGCTAAAAATCCAGAAAACATTTTAGAGTGTGAAAAGATAAGGGGTACCATTCACATAGCTATAGGAGATAACCACACCTTTGGTGGGACAAACAAAGTTCCCTTTCATACAGATTATGTGATATTTGAACCGACAGTATTAATAGGAGGAAGAGGATGGCAAAAACTACTTCTGGAGAAGGGAAGGCTCAAACTTTAAAAAAACTTCACCTTTTTGAGGACCTTTCTGAAGAGGAGCTTGCGCATGCTGTTCAATACATGCAGGAGAGGACCTTCAAGAAGGGAGAGTATCTCTTCTTTGAGGAAGAAGGAGAGCCCGGCATATACATACTTTTGGATGGTCTAATAAAGCTTCTCAAAGAGACCCACGACGCAAAGATCGTTATAGTNCGNCTTGTTTATCCAGGGGATATATTCGGATGGATAGAGTGGGGCAAAAAAGTGCCAAAAAATACTTATACCGCAAGGGCTATAACAGANTCNAGAACCCTTTACATATCCAACAAGGACTTTATAAACCTTGCCATAAAGCATCCAGCTATTGCCATAAAGATGACCTGTGAGGCTACCGCCATCCTTTTACACGCTTACGACACTTTAAAGAGCATAGCGGGCGGAAAGGTGGAAGAGAGAATAGCGCGGGTGCTTTTGGAAATAGCAGACCGTATAGGTAAAAAGCATAAAGACACAATAATAATAGACGCACCTTTGACCAGAAACGATATAGCAGAAATGACTGGCACAACGGTGGAAACTGCCATAAGAGTTATGAGCAAATGGAAAAAGATGGGAATTATAAACACAGATAGAGGATATATAGAAATACTAAAGCGCAAGGAGTTGGAAAAACTGGCAGTTTGATTTAAAATTTTATACCCTTACAAAAAACACAGGAGGAAGCTGTATGAACGTAGAGTTTATTGGTAAGGGCGTGGAATGGACTGATGCAATGAAGAGTTTTGTGGAGGGTAAGCTTGAAAGATTTTCAAGGCTTTTAAAAGAGGCGGAGGAGGACCAGGTGGAGGTGGTTGTGACGCTTTCCACCTCGAGGGCAAAGCACAAAGATTACGCTGGTGAGAGCAGACCAACGGTTTTTAGGGTTGATTTAGATATCTACTTGAAGACCTCGGGTGGCGGAGTAATACACGCCTGGGAAGAGGATGTGGATGTTTTTTCTGCCTTGGACAAAGTCCTTGATGAGGTAGAAAGACAGCTTATAAAGCTAAAGCAAAGAAGGTTAGAGCAAAGAAGAATAGGGCACAAGATAAAGGAAGAATTAATTAGCTCTATGACCGCACCTTCAAGAGGGATAGAAAGAGAAGGACCTACGATAATTGAAGAGGAGCTCGTGATAGATAAACCCATGAGCGTGGAGGATGCGATCTTTGAACTTCAGGAAAGTGGAGTTTTCTTTTTGCCCTTTGTGGATGCAAAGACCGGTGAGCTTAAGATAGCCTACAGAAAAAGGTCCGGAAGTTTTGGAATAATAAACACAAGGTGTAAGGGGGCCTAAAAGCCCCCTATTTTACTTATTTATGGGCACACTTCCCTTTCTTCTGTCTTAACTAGCTTACCGTCTTGATAGTAGTTTGTTTTTACTATTTTGCAATTTCCTTTGCTTGCTACGGGCTCAGCATATACCCTTTGTCTTCCATCCTCGGACCTGTATTCTACTGGTTTGTTAGCCATTGCCGCTTCTGTTGCAGCCCTTTGAGCTATCTCTGTTATAGTTCCACCCAACACCGCACCCAGCGCACCACCGATAACTGCTCCTCTCCACCTGTTATTTTTGTCTAGAATGGCACCCGCTGCTGCACCAACTGCAGCACCTACCCCTGCACCCTCATAGGTTCTTTGAGAGCTTACTTGACCGCAGGATATCACTCCTGCAGAGAAGACAGCAAACGCTAAAAGCATTGCTACTTTTCTCATACCTTCACCTCCTAATTTAATGGTTTAGTAGTAATAAAATATAATCACACATTCTGAAAATTTTGTGAAAAAATCAGCTTACTTTAGCCCCCTCTTTAACATCCCTTTCCGGCAGAAGGACGGATAGATTTTCTCCGTCTCCCGCCGCCAAGATCATGCCCTGGGATTCTATCCCAAAGATCTTGCGAGGCTTTAGGTTTGCCAACATGACCACCTTTTTTCCTACAAGCTCCTCCGGTGTATAGTGCTTTCCTATGCCAGCTACCAATATCCTCTCTTCATCTCCCAAAGAAACCCTCAACTTCAAAAGCTTTTCTGAACCTTCTACCCTCTCAGCAGAGAGCACCTTTGCTACCCTGATGTCTAATTTCAGGAAGTCTTCAATTCCCACCTGTTCCATAAGCTAAATAGTATATTACTTTTTCACTGCAATTTAGAATATAATTTCTTGTAAGGCCTTGTAAGGAGGTTTTGAATGGAAAGGGTCTTTGCGTGGTCTGGCAAGGCGGTAATTCCGCAGGAGGGACAGTTTATAAAGCTTAGAGAAGACAAGAGCCTAGAGGTACCAAACAACCCTATAATTCCCTACATAGAGGGAGACGGAATAGGTCCAGAAATTGCTCCTGCCATGATTACGGTGGTAAATAAGGCAGTGGAGAAGGCTTACGGTGGTTCAAGGGCTATATACTGGGTGGAGCTTTTGGCGGGAGAAAAGGCGGAGGAAAAAACCGGTGAAAGGATGCCGAAGGAAACCTTAGAGGTTTTAAAAGAAGCCATAGTAGCCATAAAGGGACCCCTTGGCACACCTGTGGGTAAGGGAGGAAAATCTTTGAACGCAATCCTCAGGCAGTCTATGGACTTTTACTCTGCCATAAGACCCGTCTATTGGCTGGGACAGCCCTCTCCTATACCAAACCCCGAGAGGGTAAACGTGACCATCTTCAGGGAAAACTCTGACGATGTGTATATGGCAATAGAGTTTATGCCGAGGGACGAAAAAACTCAAAAGGTAAGAAAATTCTTGATAGAGGAGATGGGCGTCTCTGAGTATGCCCTTCCTGAGGACTGTGGGATCACTGTCAAACCCATGAGTGAGTGGAAGACCAAAAGACATGTAAGAAAAGCCCTCAGGTATGCCTTAGAAAACAACAAAAAGGTGGTTGCAGTTGTGGGAAAGGGAAACATTATGAAGGCCACAGAGGGAGCCTTTATGAACTGGGCTTTTGAAGTGGCAAAAGAGCCCGAGTTTGAAGGAAAAGTTATCACAGAGGGAGAACCAAAGGATGGGCAAGTACTTATGGTAAAGGTCATCACAGACCAGATGCTTATGCAGTTAGTCCTAAAGCCCGAAGCCTACGATGTGATCATCACCCAAAACCTAAACGGTGATTACATATCGGACTTGGCTTCCGCACTGGTTGGAGGTCCAGGTTTTGTGCCGAGTGGAAACATAGGCGACGGCTATGCCCTCTTTGAAAGCACCCACGGAACCGCATACGATATTGCAGGCAAGGGCATAGCCAACCCACTTTCCTTGACCCTCTCCGGTGCCATGATGTTGGAGTACTTGGGTTGGAAGGAGGCAGCCCAGCTCATATACGATGCGGTAAAGAGGGCAATAGAAGATAGAGTTGGAACTCCAGACATAGCCAACGGCTTTAAAAAGATGGGTATATCCGCAAAGGCACTATCTACTATGGACTTTGCCAAAGCTATTGCGGAGAGGATATGAAGGTTGGATACGTAGCTATAGTTGGAAAACCCAATGTAGGCAAATCCACCCTTTTGAACAACCTAATTGGTACCAAGCTGTCTATAGTTTCTCCAAAGCCCGGCACCACCAGGATAAGGGTCTTGGGTGTAAAAAATATCCCAAACGAAGCCCAGATCATATTCTTAGATACGCCCGGTATATACAAGCCAAGGGATGCCTTGGGAGAAGCTATGGTTGGCGTTGCTGGTGCGTCTTTGCAGGATGCGGACGTTATCCTCTTCATGATGGACGCGGAGGATGGCTGGAGGGATGATGACGAAATGGTCTTTGAAAACTATGTAAAGCCCTATGCGGGAGAAAAGCCTGTAATCTTGGTAATAAACAAGGTGGATAAAATAGGTCCTTTGGAAAACCTCCTGCCCTTTGTAGAGGAGATCTCAAAGAAGCATCCCGAGTTTAAGGAGATCGTTCCCATAAGTGCCCAGAAGGGGTTTAACATAGACAGGCTTTTAAATGTGATCCTTAACTACCTACCGGAGGGTGAGCCCCTCTTTCCGGAGGAGATGATAACAGACCTTCCCTTTAGGCTCTTGGTGGCGGAGGTAATCAGGGAAAAGGTTCTGCTAAAAGTCCATCAAGAGATTCCCCAAGGTGTGGCGGTGGTGGTCAATGAGATCACCGACGGAAGGCACGACCCAAGGGTTCTGGTCATAAAGGCAGACATAATAGTGGATAGAGAAAACTACAAACCCATAATCATAGGCAAGGATGGACAAAGGCTAAAGTCCATTGGAAAGATGGCAAGGGAAGAGTTGGAGCTTATAACTGGCAGAAAGGTCTATTTGGAACTCTATGTTAGGGTAAAGCCTGACTGGAGGAAAAGACCAGACTTAGTACAGAGCTTTGGGTATAGGATTGAATAGTAATGAGAATTCTACCCTTCCTCCTCCTGCTTTTTTCCTTTGCCCTGCCGAGGGAGCTTTTGATAGCAACTACCTATCCCATATACTATCCCTTGCTCTATCTGGCGGGAGAGCTTTACGATGTAAAGGTCCTTATCTCCACAGGGACCGATGTGCA
>CisS_allDRAFT_1000314_pt1 | contig 9609 bp, 13 predicted proteins | sample CisSprmetagenome_FD_10649 | JGI IMG/M metagenome (IMG submission 10649) | reverse complement strand
GACGGCGGCCATGCCCAGCTGACGCCCACGCCGTTGGGAGGATGAGGCTGGGGCCTCCTTATGCCTCTATTACTCTAAGCAAGTCGGCCTGGTCGAGCTTATATACAGCCAGATATACGTCGGAAACGCGCTTCAGGTCTGCGTTCTCCCCCCTTATCATCACGCTTATCAAGGTTGAATTAGCCTCCTTCAGAGATCTCCTCACCGTAGTCTCAGCTATCTTGTCCTCACCGTCGGTCAGAATTATTACCTCACTGACACCCTTAACGTGACCTTCCTTGATGTCCTCACACGCGGCTATTATTGCCCTGCTGATATCTGTTCCGCCTCCTCCCCTAACCTTGCTCAGGTACTCGACCATCTTCATCGCGTCCCTGGATTTGGCGTTCTTGGGAACCTTAACCAGAGGGTAGGGGATGTTATCGAAGAACCTGAGGTAGAAGTCCCTATTCTCCTTTCTGGCCCTGTTATAAAGCGCTAAGGCGACGGCCTTGGCCCACAGAATCTTCTCCCCGTCCATGCTCCCTGACTTGTCCAGCAGGAGGTATATGGGTCCCATGGCCTCCTTGACTTCCTTCTGATAAAGCAACAGCTCCCCTTCGGCGAACTTCACGTAGAACAGCTCCTCAGGGAGCGCCAACTCGCTAGGGACTATCCTCTCTAAATCTATTCCCCTCTCGTACCCGTAAAGCTCCCCTCTGACGTATCTAGTGCGCCTTTTCCTAGTCGTCATCCCGATCTTCGGTATCCCGCTCAGGAACTCCAGGATCTTCCTCATGTCGCTGTTCCTGGCTAGCTTGAGAACCTCGTAAACGTCCGAGTCAGCAGCGAAGATCGACCCAGTTCCCGCCGATTGGCCCCCGAGGATCCTCTCCAAGTTCTTGACCGCGCTAGCGTCCTCAACGGCCTTGGCCATGGCCTTCTCGTGAGCCTGCTTTAGGACCCTCTTCACGGTCTCCGAGGACCTTTGTGACTGCTTCTCGGAGTTCCCTGACGTCGTGCCTTCCCCTTCATTCAGCTCCCTTAGGATTTGCTCCGCCGCCTCCCTCTCCTCTCTCGACTGAGAGGTCTTAGAGACCCTTTCCAGCTCCTCTATTAAGTTCTGAACGTAGCTGACGGTGAAGGCTAAACTTACCGTGGAGTTCGCGATGGTGAAGTTCCTGCTTCTTTCTACGGTTTCGCTCGTTATCATCGACTCGATTAAAGAGTACTCCATCCCTTCGTCTGGAGATATATCGTCCTTCAGCTTCAGGATCGGAAAGGGTAAGTAGTGAACGTAATAGGTGTCGGTGAGGAGGGTAGTCTTTACCTTTACTTCTCTCCCTATAACGCGGGAAAGAATGGATCTTATTCTTTCCCCTCTATAAACAACGATGGGGTCAAAGTAGTCGACTCCTCTTAAAGAGCCGGTCATGTGTAAATCCCTAGTTTTTTCGCTATCTTCTCCAACAACGCGTCTATTTCCGCCACCACTTCCCTGGCGTACTTCTCCACCTTCTCATCGCCTGACTCCCTGCCTAAAGAGATGACCCTGTCCCTCGCCATCTTGAAGCTCCTAATCAGCTCTATCAACCTCGGGTCGTTCTCTGGGGCCGTCTCCACGAACTTCTGGGTCTCCTTGACGTTGGTCAGGATCTCGTTCAGCTCCTTCATGTACCTCAATGGGGTCTTCAGCTCCTCGGATAGCAGAGCCGAAACCTTCTCGTAGTCGTCCTGTTCCCTCGGAGCTATGTACTTAAGGACTATGAGGTCCTCCTCCTCGGTCTTCAGTCTGCCGTTCAACAGGGCGTGGGCCGCTGCTAACTTTGTGACCTTACCTTTCCTCCTGTCGCTGAGGTGTATTCCCTTCTCCTCTAGCATCATGAAGAGTCTAAGAAGCTTGCTCCTTATGGGGGAGTAATCGACCTTTGGAAGGTAGGAGTAAATCAGGTCCAAGTCCTCTATGGTCATTATGGGTTCCTTGACCACCCATTTGCTCGTGAACTCCAGCTCCCACGCGGCCTGAACCAGTTCGCCCCACTTGTCCTCCCCTACGGGTTTTGTGAAGTGCCTGAGGAGTATCCTATCGTAAAGGGCTTCCAGCTCGGCTCGTCGGGTACCCTGTTGCTGGCGGCTATGAGGGTCCTTAATGGGGTCTTGATCACGTTATAACCGTCATATATGACCCTCTCGTTTAACAGTGACAGTAACGCGTTGAGGATCGCGGAGTTAGCGTTGAATATCTCATCCAAGAAGGCTATCTCGCTCTCGGGAAGTTTATCTTTCGTTATCCTCTTGTAAATCCCTTGCTTCAACGCGTTTATATCCAGGGCTCCGAAGAGCTCAGCCGGCTCGGTATATTTCGTCAGCAGGTACATGAAGAATTTGGCATTGAGCAGATCTGCAGCTCTCCTCACTATCGCGGACTTAGCGGTTCCAGGCTCTCCTATGAGGATAGCGTGCTCCTTCGTCATGAGGGCTAGCGTTACGATTTTGGCCTCCTCCTCTCTCCCCACGAAAGGATTCGATAGGGCCTCCACGAAATTCTTAGTAAGGGAGAGAATTCTACTCTCCTCGATCAACGCCGTCCTGATAAGAAGTCTTGAGTCAACTTAATAAACACACGTTAATTCGACACCCCTAGGAAACTAGCGCGATCCGCCCTTAGAAAGTGCCTAGCTACGTCATTTCATCTTAATTTAAATATTACGGGTTCGANCTAACGTGGACAAACGAATCGAGTCGAATCGAAATGTCGGAAGAGAAGGTNGGTAATCTAAAACCGAACCAAGAAAACGTGAACGTAACCGTAAGGGTTTTGGAAACCTCCGAGCCCAGGACGATCCAAACCAAGAACGGCCCGAGGACTATAAGTGAAGCGGTCGTCGGCGACGAAACGGGTAGAGTGAGGCTGACCCTGTGGGGTAACTTGGCAGGCAAGGTCAAAGATGGGATGGTTGTGAAGATCGAAAACGCTTGGACTTCGGTGTACAAGGGGAAAGTCCAGCTCAACGCGGGCAACAGGTCTAAGATCAATGAAGCGGACGACGGAGAAGTCCCTCCGGCTGACCAAATACCGACGAACGAGCCGGAAGCTTCCTATGTGCCTCAGAGAAGGAGCTACGGTAGGAGGAGTTACTCCAAGGGGTTCGGAGGTCGTAGACGAGAGTTCGAGGAGGAAGAGGAATGAACTACGAGGAGATCAAGGGCGCCAAGCCCCAAAAGAGGGGCAAGGTCGTAGACGTGCTGGAAGACCAGGACAGTTACGTGATACAGCTGGACGAGAATAAGATCTTCCAGGTAGCCTCGATAGCATATTACGTGTGGGAGATGTGCGACGGAACGAAGACGGTTCAAGACATTGTGGACGAGATAAGCAAGGCGGCGAACCTCAGCGAGGCGGAAGTGAGCGGGCCCGTAACTCAGATCTTAGAGGAGTTAAGCAAGGCCGAACTGATAGTAATATAAAGGGAAAAGCCGCGAAGAAAACAAGACTAAGGGATAGGTAAATTTTTACTTGAACTCTCGTACCCTCACGCCTGTAAATGAGAGTTAAGGCTCCCTCGAGTTCCGCTAACCTCGGCTCGGGCTATGACGTCTTAGCGGTCGCTCACGACGCGTTTTACGATACTGTTGAGCTTCAGGCGACGCCATCCACCGAGGCTAAGGTCGAAATAGTAGCCGAAGGGACGCCTTCGGACCCCCAAAAGAACAGCGCTTCCTACGCCGTCATGAGGATGCTCGACGAGATGAACCTCAAGTACAGGGTAAGGATTAAACTCGTAAAGGGGGTTCCTCCAGGCTTAGGCCTGGGTCCAGCGGAGCGTCGGCTGCCGCCGCAGTTGTGGCGCTGAACGAGGCCCTGAAGCTCGGTTTGAGTCTCGACGATTTAGTGAGGTTCAGCTCTTACGGCGAGGAGGCAGCTGCAGGCTCTGCCCATCCAGATAACGTGGCGGCAAGCGTGGTGGGAGGCTTCGTGGCCGTCGTCAGCCAAAACCCGCTGAAGGTAGTTAGAATCCCACATAATTACGATTTCAGCTTCATGCTCTTCATCCCAGAGGTCACCATAACCGAGAAAACTAAGAAGGCCAGAGAGCTCGTGCCCAAGGAAATAGCCACGTCAAAGTACGTCAGTAACCTAAGGTTCGTCACCGCCCTGCTACTCGGCTTACAGAAAGGAGATAGGGACCTGTTAAGGCTAGGGTTGAACGACGAGATAGTGGAGAAATCTAGGGAGCCCATGTTCCCATATTATCCCAAGCTCAAGGAGGTGGCGTTGAAGTACAACGCGATTGGGGCCTGTGTGAGCGGCGCGGGCCCTAGCGTGCTCGTCTTCGTGGACGAGAGGACCGACGTGGAGTCCCTGAAGAGGGATGGTTCGAGCGTTTGTGAAGCGTACGGCTTAAGGTGCAAAATTAAAATGTCGAAAGTCTCTGAAGGTGCGAGAGTTGAGGGAAGCGACTAAGTACGTTAGGGAAACGGTCGACGAGAAGACCGGTGCGATAACTACACCGATCTATCAGACCGCGGCCTTCGACTTCCCTCAGGGCGAGAAATACAGGTATTCCAGAGAGCTAAACCCCACGGTAGAGGAGCTCAACAGGAAAATAGCCGAGGCCGAACGCACCGAGATGGGCGTATCGTTCTCCTCGGGGATGGGTTCCATATCTTCTACTGCCTTCGCGTTGCTGAGGCCTGGAAGCAGGGTCCTGATACACGTCGACGTCTTCGCCCGCACCTTGAGGTTCTTCAAGGACCTGATGGGCAGGTTCGGGGTCGAGACGGTCGTCACGCCGCCAGGAAACGAGAAGTTCGTGGAGGCCCTGAGCTCGGGAAAATTCGACCTCGCTTTCGTAGAGTCCATTTCGAACCCCGTGCTTAACGTCATGGACGTGGAGACCATAGGGAAAACAGCGAGGGAATCTAACGTCATTTTAGTCGTCGATAATACGTTCGCCACACCAACGAACCTGAACCCCACAGTCTATGGGGCCCACGTGGTGATCCACAGCGCTTCAAAGTTCATCTCCGGTCATAACGACGTGATAGCGGGCTTAGCCGCAGGTAAGAGGGAACTCATGGAGAGGATAGACCAGACAAGGAGAACTTTGGGTACGTCTCTAGACCCACACGCGGCGTTCCTGGTGATTAGGGGATTCAAGACTTTGAAGGTAAGGATGGAGGCGATAGAGAGGAACGCCATGGCGTTGGCGGAGTACCTGGCGGAGCATCCGAAGGTCAAGAAGGTCTACTATCCTGGCCTGCCCTCCCACGAGACTCACGATGTGGCGAAGAGACTCCTCAAGGGGTACGGAGGTGTCCTGAGCTTCGAGATAAAGGGAGGAAAGGAGGAGGCGTACAGGCTGATGAATAACCTGAAGGTTATCCTGAGGGCTCAGACCATAGGTGGGGTGAACTCTACCATATCCCACCCCTTAACCATGTCCCACAGGACTTTGACCAAGGATGAGGCACAAATGGCGATGATAAGCGAGTCCCTGATCAGGCTTTCCGTAGGTATAGAGGACCAGAACGACCTAATAGAGGACCTTGACAACGCCCTCAGGTCGATTTGAGCCCCTTAAGCCTCGCCCTAAGTTCTTCCTCTAAAAGCGCCTTAACCTCGTCCCTGTGAACCCTTGTTATGTGAAGGAACATTCCCTTCTTGGTAAAAGGGCCCTTACCGCACAAATTACAGTAAATGAGCCCGTTGGCTTCACGCGATACGTGCGTCGCCACCGCCGTGGCGCTAGCCTTAGCGATTTCCAGCATTCCTAAACTCACAACCTTCTCGAACTCCTCGTCCTCGACGTGCATCCTGGAAGCGAGCTTCGCCGCTATCTCTACCAATTTCTCCGCGGTTACGGAAACGGAGGACAGCAGCTTCATCCCCTCGAGAGGGTTATGGCGAGAGTTATTGCGGTCAAGGCGGTGAGGTTCGATAGGGCTGTCCTAGGATCTGAGAGATCGACGAACTCCGAGAGCTCCGCTATGTCAACTCCCAAGGAGTTCAGGAGCTTCGCCGTCCAGAAGAAGACTTCCTTCACGTCGTTAAGACTAACGTTCCCTGACCCCTTAAGCTCAATGAGTCTATCCAAGAACTCCGCGAACTCCTCCTCGGCCATCTCATTGAATATAGCCTCAAAACCGTTCTTGATCCTGTCTCCTAAGACTTCGGCCAGACCAGGGGAGTATATCACTGGCGATATAGCGTCTAACCACTGGTCGAACCGCCTCAGCATGACCCCTTTAATGTCATCGTCCAATTCGCCGAGACCTTTCAGGACGGATGACATAGAAACGATCTCGGCCAAGGCAGTGCCGTAAGATATACTCTCTTGAATTTCCTCCTGAGTCTTAGTGTTCTCAGCGAACTCCTCTATCCAATCCATCAGCAATTAGGCTATTGAGTGATTTTCTTAAACTAGCCAGGTATGTAATACTACGCGAGTGAACCGTAACACCCTAGCCTGAATGCAAACCTAAGACCCCAGAACATTAGGAGTAAGAACGGTTAAGAACCTTATGAGAAGGGCATTGGTGATCGGAATAGGGGGCGGAGGCGACGCCGTCTCCGCTCTGGTTATCAAGAGCTACTACGAGAAGTTGAGCTACGAGACGGTCCTAGGGGCAGTAATGTGGGAGAGGTTCGTAGTGGACCCCGTTCCTGGACCGATATGCGCCGAGGACCTGATAAACTTCGTTCCTTTCGCTAGCTCCATTTACTGGGTGAACGAGAGGACCGAAGCCCTGAGAGGAGAGAGGCCCTTCATCGTTAGGCCCCAGCTCTCCAACGTGTTGAGCGCGATTAAGGAAAGAGGCGTGGGCATTTGCATAAGGGACGCCCCCGAAACGCTAGCCAAGGAACTGAGGGACTTCGTTAACGACTTGAAGGTTGACGTAGTGATCGGAGTCGACGCGGGAGGCGACGTTCTGGCCAAGGGTTGTGAGCCCGGCCTTTCCAGTCCCTTAATAGACTTCACGATGCTCTCTACTCTCACGAAGCTGGAGAAGGAAGTCAACACGCTGTTGGCGGTGATGGGCCTCGGGAGCGACGGGGAACTTGAGGTTGGCTATCTGTTGAGAAGGGTTGCCGAAATTGCCTCCAAAGACGGCTTGGTGGACATCAAGGGATACGATCTGGAGAGCTACAACACGGTTTCTAAGGCGCTGGAGCACGTAGAAACGGAGGCGTCACGCATACCGTGGATGGCGTTCAAGGGTCTGTTTGGCGATTACCAGCTGAGAGGAGGCCTCAGGAAAGTTGAGGTTAGTCCCTTGACCTCTATCGCCTTCCTGATGAGACCAGGAGTGGTGGCTCAGACGTCGCCCCTCTATCATGCGATAGAGGGCGCTAGGACACTCGAGGAGATAAGGGCCAAAATGAACGAGGTCGGCGTGTTCACGGAATACGACTTGGAGATGGAGCTGTACAAATTGACTAATCACGGGAAGAAGAGGGCGAGCTATGCCGACGCCGACACAGTCAGAAAGGAGGCCAGGAAGAGGCTGGGAGCGGTAAGGCTCCCGTGTTAATACCCTAATCCATAAAACAATTTCTTTAAACTCGTTTAGCCTAGTAAAGCTAGGTTTGGGAATCCTTGAAGAACTTATGAAAGAGTACATGCTTACGCAGGAGGACATAGACTTCGCCCTAGAGAGAGCGAAGGGAATTCTCCTAGGCTACGCCATGGAGCATAAGGCCTTCAGGGTGCTCATGAGTCTGGACTTCAAGGACGTTAAGTTCGTGGATAAGCCCACCCACGACTTCGAAGCGGTGAAAGACGACGAGAAGTACTACATCGAGGTGAAAGCCACTAGGAAGTCGCCGACCAAGGAGTACAGCGCGTTCAAGCTGGCCATGATCGCGTCCCTCGATGGCATTCACGCCACCCTGGTGATGAAGCCCGAACCGAAGCTTTTCATTACTGAGGAGATCCTGAGCGAGCCGAAGAGGATACTCTTCAGGTTCTTCAAGGAACTCTACAAGAAGGACTACGACGGATTAAGGGCGTTACTGTCCGACGAGAAGGCCGTGGAGGTCCTCTCTCAGTACAGAAGGGTTTTGCAGCAGTATAAGATTAGCTTGGACGAGGTCATGAACTACCAAGAACGGCTTTTATAATTTAACTCCGCCTTGTTGAGGTAGTTATAAACCGTCTTGTGCTCCTTTCCTTCCAGGAGCATCTCCACGGCGTTTTTGGCTATGTCCGCCTGATCTGCCCTCCCCAGAATCGCTATGTACCAGTCGCCCACCAGAACGTTGACGCCCGTGTACTCCTGGATAATCCTCTTCGTCTTGCCTTTCTCACCTATGACCCTACCTTTCAACCTCTTCGCGTCCTCGGGTGATTTAGCGTAATCCTTCAGCTCGATCACGTGTAGGGCGTAGTCCTCGGATATCAGCTTCAGAGCGTCGTGCTCGAAGAAGCCCACAGCTATAGCCTTAAACACGTTCACCGCCTTGAAGGCGATATAAGAGTCCGCCTCGCCCGGCATTATCCTTATTGCCTTGTTAGCCTCGTCGATCACGACCTTGATCCCTAACCTCTTCTCTAAAACCTCAGCCACGCGTTTGGCAAGCTCGAGCTTATCGTCGGGAACTGAAACGTAAAACAAAGCCTAAGTCCCTGGCTTCACCTCTTCCCATAGTTCGTAAAAAACTCTTTCAGGATCCCTTACCTCGATTCCGTGGGACTCAAAGAACTTGGAAACGTTCTTTAGATCCCTCATTAGGAGCTCCTCAGCGTTCTCGTGAGTGATTGGCACGGCTTGCCCCACATCTATTACGTAACATTTACCCTGATAGACCATGANGTTGTACTCGCTCAGATCGCCGTGAATTAACTTNGCTCTAGTTACCATGCTCTCTATTTGNGACATCACGTCGGCGTATAGATCGGCCGTTATCTCGTCCTCCGGAAGCTCGTAAAGCATCGGCGCCCTCGCCCCTTCCTCACCGATGAACTCCATGGCCAGGATGTTCTCCAAAACCGCGATAGGCCTTGGGACCCTAACTCCGTTGTTGTACATTCGCTCTAGGTTGCCGTATTCCTTCCTCGCCCATAGCGTGAGGAGCTTCCTAGAGTTGGTTGCCTTTGCTCCCTCGAACCTTGGGTCGCTGAGCATGTACTTCTCTATCGCTCTCTTGCTCTGGGCCGTGCTCACGTAGTATATCTTCAGTGCGACCCAGCCACCGTCGTAAGTCACTGCAGGATAAACCTTAGCTTCCTTACCAGAAGAAATCGCTCCAAAAATTTTCTTCAAATTAAGTCTTCTCGAGATCTTTATGATATTTAGATAAGTCCTCGTATCTATCGTGCTGTCAACTACTTTAAAAAGGTCCTCGTCCTTTCTTCTTTTCTCTTCTTTTTCTACCTTCTTCAAAACTTCATCCTCTTAATTGCTCAAGTAGGTCCTTATCCACAATGCCCTCTTCGACCAGCTTCCTTAGCTCGGAGTCCTCGTATTTGTAAACAACGTCGCATTTGTTAGGCTGGAAGTCCCAAGGCTGGACAATGACCACGTCGCCCTCCTTGATCCACATCCTCTTCTTGTATTTACCCGGAATTCTTCCCATCCTCTCCTTGCCGTCCAAGCAAAGGACTTGGACGTGCTCCGCCCCTAAAA
>CisS_allDRAFT_1000309_pt1 | contig 9692 bp, 10 predicted proteins | sample CisSprmetagenome_FD_10649 | JGI IMG/M metagenome (IMG submission 10649) | reverse complement strand
TACGTACTTACGGTGGTGGCGTTCTACATATACAAGGGCTTCGACATACTCTTTGATTTCGTAATACCTGATGCCTTCACAGCCTTGTCGAGGTACATAAGATCCATACAGAGGGGTTATTTGAGGACATATCTTGAGATGCTGCTTGTTACGCTGGCTGTCGCGATATTGATAATATTAATAATAATAGCCCTGTTATAATTTTACGACTCAGCCCATCCTTACTTCTTCAAAACTTGCTTTAGATACTCACTCTTAACGTGAAGTATTAGGTCAGGTAGGTTAATGCCCATTGGGCATACTTCCTTACAATTCCCCGAGTGCGTGCAGAGCATTGCGGCTGGTCCTGCCTCCATGATACCCCTAGTCACCGCAGTCCATGGAATACCCATCGGTCCTGTGTAGGGTGGTTTACCGAACCTCGGTCCAACAGCCCAATACGTTGGGCAGTGCATGCTGCATCTACCGCACCTTATGCATAGTAGGATTTCCCAGAGTACTGGGTCCTTTGCCGCCCTCTTCCTGCCGTTGTCCATGAGTACCATGTGGAACTCCCTGGGTCCTTGGGCTGGTGATACTCTGTACATCTCGACATCAGCCGTACTGCTCGGGCCTGCCGTTAAGTTTACATAAGTTGGTGGGTATAGCCCGGCGTAGGCTGCCTGTATAAGGGTTTCGATCATTGCGTGGTAGAGCGTGGGCACGATCTTCTCAATACCGTCATAAACTATGTGGACTGAGGGTACGACACTGGTCATTCTTATGTTTCCCTCATTCTCCACGAGCAATACGGCGCCTGTGTCGGCTGCTATGGCGTTGGCGCCCGTGATGCCGATATTCGCCTTTAGGAACTTATCCCTTAGGAATTCCCTGGCCCTTTGGGCTATGGCGACTGGGTCTGGTGGGACGTCAATGCCCAGTCTCTCCTTCATTACCTGTGCGATCCTCTCCTTGGTCATGTGTAGGGCTGGTGCAAGTATGTGGCTTGGCTCCTCATTAGCGACTTGAATCAGGAACTCACCAAGGTCTGTTTCCCAAACCTCGTTACCTAAGCCCTGGAGGTAAGGCCTCAACCCTGTTTCTGTGGCTACGTTGTTCTTGCTCATGACTATGATTTTGCCGCTCCCGACTATTTTACCCACGATTTCCCTAGCCTCCTCGGGCTTCTCTGCAAGGTAGAACCTACCTCCAATTCTCTCCACGGATTTCTTGGTTAGATCTATGTAGTAGTCGAAATTCCTTATGACTTCTTCCTTGGCCTTCCTGAGTTCCTTAGCGAGGTCGGTTAGGTACGGGTGTCTCTTGAGTATTTCGTAGACAGCGGGTATGTTTGATGACTTAGCCCTCTCTATGGCTATGTTCCAATTTGGCGGTGGTGAAACCTCCATCAACCTCACTAAACCTAATCCTATTATTTAAATATAGAACCTAACGCTTACCATACTTGACCATACCTTCTATGCCAAAGCCTCATAACATCATCCTCAATAAAACCGGAGATCTCACCAATAGTCTTGCCATCCTTCGTGAGTTCTACAGCCGGCTCTCCCTCCACGACCTCGCCAATTATCGAGTAATTAATACCTGCCCTCTCAAGTCTCTCCTGAGCCGTCGCTATCGCCTCCCTAGGTATTACTGCAATGAGCATGCCGGAGCTTAGGGATTTGAGTGGGTCTAAACCCAGTGTGTTGAATACGGTCCTTGTCTCGGGCAGTATTGGCACATTATCGACATTGACCCTCAACCTAACCCCGCTTGCCTCAGCAACCTCCAGGAGCCCCTGTAATAAACCGCCCTCTGTTGGGTCGTGCATCGCATCGGCTAGGTCCGCTATCTCAAGTGCCTCCTTAACAACACTGACGTACTTAATGAAACCCTTAGCCCTATCAATAATCTCCCTCGGCACGCCCCTGCTGATTAATAAATCCCCGAAGTCGCTTGCGAGTATTGCCGTACCCTCCATTGCTACGTACTTCGTAACAAGCACCAAATCTCCAACCCTCGCCCCTGACGTGGTTACGTAGCGTTCACCAACACCAACCGCTGTCGTTGATGCAATGATCCTATCAATTCCAGGCGCATACTCGGTATGCCCACCGATTAGTGAGGCTCTTAGCTCAATAAGTGCCCTATTCGCATCACCCATTATTTGCCTAACACCATCCTCATCAATATTACTTGGCAGTAATAAGGTGAGTAGGAACCATCTGGGCTTTATGCCTCTGACGGCTATGTCGTTAGCAACTATGTTTATTGCCAACCACCCGATGTTCTCTATGGCGCCTGTTATTGGGTCCGTGTGCATGGCTAGGTATTTATCACCAACCCTTACTATGGCTGCATCCTCGCCAACCCTGGGGCCAATGATGATATCAGCATCCTTAACACCAAGGTTCGCGAATACCACCCTCCTTAATAGGTCATTACTTAACTTAACCATAGATTGGCACCCAGTGCTCAGGGTTGAGCATTTATTTAATGTATTTTTAAGTAACCATCAATTATGACGAGTATGGCTTAAAAATGAGGGCATTGGTATGTCTTGGTTTTAATCATGGTGTCTGCACGTGATGTTTATGAGAGGGCGTTGGAGGCGTTGAGGGTAATAAGGGATGCGCAATCAAGGGGTTTAATACATAGAACTCCCTTATTGAGGTCTGAAACCTTGAGCGTCATTTCCAACGCCAATGTATGGCTTAAGCTCGAATCTTTACAGAAGACTGGGTCCTTCAAGGTGAGGGGTGCGTATTTCGCTATAAATAATGCTGTTCGTGATATGAAGGTAAACCACGTGGTCACGGCATCCGCAGGGAACCACGCACAGGGCGTTGCCTATTCGGCTAGCCTGCTTGGTATTAAGGCTACTGTTGTGATGCCACAGTACACGCCGTGGATAAAGATAGCGAGGACAAGAAGGTATGGGGCTGATGTGGTGCTTCATGGCGAGTCTTACACGGAGGCTGAGGAGTACGCCACGGGGCTCGCTAAGGAGCTAGGTGCCTATTATGTCCATGCATACAATGATCTTGATGTGATCGCAGGGCAAGGGACGATTGGTTTGGAGGTGCTCGAGGACCTTAAGGATATTGATTATGTGGTCGTGCCTGTGGGCGGTGGTGGATTAATATCGGGGATCGCCTCGGTTATAAAGACCGTCAGCCCCAGAACCAAGGTAATAGGTGTACAAAGCGAGGGCGCACCTGGTGCTTACCTGAGCCTTAAGAGCGGGCGCATAATTACTGCGGAGAGGGTTGATACGATAGCGGATGGCATTGCTGTTAAGAGGATTGGTGATTTAACGTTTAAATTAATGAGCGAGTTGCTTGATGATATAGTTCTCGTGAATGACCTGGAGATCGCGAAGGCCATACTCATGATCGCAGAGAGTGTTAAAGTCATAGCCGAAGGCGCCGGTGCCGCTGCAGTTGCTGCATTAATTAGCGGTAAGGTTAGGGTGAGTGGTAATGTTGTGGCTATCGTCAGTGGTGGTAATATAGATATGAACCTGCTATTCAGGGTCATTAGTAAAGCCCTCGCTATTGAAGGTAGGATTATCAAGATAAGCGGATTATTACCAGATAGACCTGGTATGTTGGGTAGGGTAACGACAGTACTTGGCGAGTTGGGTGTGAATATACTGGATGTCCTTCACGAGAGGTACGACCCAACAATAACACCTGGTTATGCCGAGGTATCATTCATAGTGGAGTTACCACCTGAGGAGGGAGCTTTAGATAAGGTCATGAGGAAACTTGGGGAGTTGGGGTTCAACTTTAGGGTTGAGAAACCATAATACTTTTAAGGAGGTCCTCGTTTAAAACGTTCGTGACAAAGGCGGTAATATTCACTGAAAAAGCCCCGAAACCAATAGGGCCGTACTCACAGGCTGTTAGGGTTGGTGATATGGTCTTTGTAAGCGGGCAGATACCCATTGACCCAGCAACAGGCAAGCTTGTTGAGGGTGGTATTAGGGAACAGACACGTAGGGTACTTGAGAACATAAAAGCCATTCTAGAAAGTGCGGGTTTGTCGTTAAGTAACGTGACCTGGGTTTTCGTGGCTTTGAAGGACCTTAGTAAATTCTCGGAGTTCAATGAGGTGTACTCGGAGTACTTCAGGGAGTCCCCTCCGGCTAGGATTACCGTTGAGGTTAGTAATTTGCCGGGTGGTGCATTGATTGAGATATCCGTAATCGCGGTTAAGGGATGATTCGCCCATGAATTCATAAAAATGAGGTTTATATTGCATAGTTGCTTATTTTAACTGTATCGTGGTTAGCCATGCTTAGATTCGGCAGGAGCTACATCACAGTGTCCGAGATAGCACAACAATTCTTCTGCGAGTATAAGCTTCACATGGCAATCATTGAGGGTAAGGTCGAAACACCATCGATGGAGGTCGGCATCGTAATTCATGATGAGGTGTTTAAGGGCAAGAGTGTTGATGCAACGGAATTCCTAAATATCGTTAGGAACAACCCTGTGGTGATAGCCACATTACCACTGGTGGTGGGTATTGGCGATGTGGTGATCGTGGGCATACCCGATGCCGTACTCTTCATAAATGGCATTGCAAAGGCGGTTATTGAGTTGAAGACTAGTAATAAGTGGTTGGACAGGGTTTTCGAGAACGAGAACGTACAGGCACAATTGTACGCATACCTAATTAATAAGCTGGGCCTCGGTAGAGATCCCCTTATCGTAATAATAAAGTCCAAGAGGGATCCTGGTGTTGTGCCGAGTTTACGGAAGAGCATCTACTCGGCGGTTGTTGATTATGTGAACAGTGCCGTTGAGTTACCTGCCAAGGTTAGGTTTAGGGATTTCACAATGTACATTGATGGTTTTGATAGGTCAATAGAGGCACGATTAAGGTGGGCTCTCGATTACTGGCTAATGCGGAGAGATGCGCAGGCAATGCCGTCGCCAGGTAAATGCTCGGTATGTGAGTATAGGGGTAATTGTCCCTTTAAGGCGTTGGAGTAATTACTCCTCGGTCACCTCATTGTACCTCTGCACCCGTTTTAGGTTCATCCTCCTCAGCACAGCCATGACTTGGTCTATGTACTTATTAACCGCATCCTCATTGAGACCCCTATCTCTGATCACGGTTTCCATCACCTTGGCATAGTTCTTATACTCCTCATTAAGTTTCTTCCAGGGAATGCCCTTGAGGGATTCCATTAGCTCCTTATTTATTGGCAGTAGTCCCTTGATCATCAGGAATGTTATTATTGGGTAGCCAATGTACCCCCTATGGACTGTGCCATTGTCGGTACTATCCACCTCACGCCTAGATACATCCAGGTATACCCTGTATGTCCTGGTCCCATCCGATGATCTTACGATGGCCTCTTTATCGTTCAAAACCTCGATCCTACCATCAGAAATGGCGCCAAGGGCCTCCAATACCTTAATCCTGGGAGGAAGCCTGAGGAAGGCGCTCACAGGTGCTCTGATAAATTCCGCTTAATAAGTCATTTTGGCTCCCTGGTTAAATTATTTAGGCACTTGTATGCGATGTTCCCGTGTCTGCGGGATTTAAGGAGACAAGGACTGTTGATCAGGTGCTTAATGAGGCTATTAAGTATGTAAGGCATAGGCCTGGAGTTATTGAGGTGCCCATAAGCGAGGCTCTTTATAGGTATTTGGCTGAGGATGTCGTGGCTAGGTTTGATGTTCCTGGTTTCAATAGGTCTGCCGTGGATGGTATGCCGTGAGGAGCATAGACACGTTCGGCGCATCGCCAACAAACCCAATAACGCTGAGGGTTATAGGATTCATGGCTGTTGGTGATGAACCAGGCAAGTTCGCCTTAAACCCGGGTGAGGCTGTTGAAATAAGCACGGGAGCCGCATTACCAATAAATGCCGATGCTGTCGTCATGTATGAGGACACACGGAGGTCTGGCGATTATGTTGAGGTTCTTAGGCCCGTACCACCAATGGGTAATGTGTCTAGGAGGGGTGAGGATGTGAGGGCTGGTGAGGTGATGTTTAGGAGGGGCATGAGGCTATTGCCGTGGGATTTGGGCGTCCTCGCGTCAATGGGTGTGTATAGGGTGAGGGTTTACTCATTGAGGGTAGCCATAATAAGCACGGGCAACGAACTGGTTGAAGTTACGGATGTCCCGCAGGAGGGTCCACCACCTGGTAGGGTGATTAATAGCTCGAGATTTGTAATAGAGGGTTTGGTTAAATCGCTCGGCTTCGACCCGGTTTACCTGGGTATTGTTGGTGATGATATTGATAGAATCGCAAAGACAGTGGAGGATGCAATTAAGGGTTATGACGCGGTGATAACCACGGGAGGCATATCTGTGGGTAGGGTTGATTACACGATTAAGGCGGTCATGAAGTTAAACCCCGAGTACGTAAACCACGGCCTCTCCATAAGGCCAGGTAGACCGAACAGTATCGCGGTCGTTAATGGAAAGCCCGTATTCATGCTAAGTGGATTCCCAGTGGCTGCGGCTACGGGCTTTGACGTGCTAGTTAGGCCCATATTACTTCACATGGTTGGTGGTGAGGATGAGCCCAGGCCTGTGGTTAAGGGTGTACTCACTAGGAGGGTTTCCACACCCGTTAATACTAGGTCGTTTGTGAGGGTTAGGGTTTACCTTGGTAAGGATGGTGGGGTGTATGTGGAGCCGTTGGCGTTAACTGGCAGTGGTATTTTAAGTACGTTGGTTCGTGGTAACGGTATACTAGTCGTTCCCGAGAATAGGGAGGGTTTTGATGAAGGTGATGAGGTGGAGGTAACCTTGACCAGGCCCATTTACCGTGAAAATGCATAATCAAGTACCCGGTGCATCACTAAGGTTATTTACATTATTTTATCAAAAATTAACCTTAGGGCGCTAGAAGTGGATTAGGTACCTAACTATTCCTTTATAACCTTTCAGNCTTAAAATATCAACCTCAACATAACTCACGTANTTGAATGTAACGATTTTTAGGAAGTTCTTAATACCATTAACGTGAATATAAATTGCGTATGCAACATTACCCCTACCCTCGGTTTGCGTCCCATCAATATCATTACTGAGTAAATCGGGAAGTTCAAGTTCGTGATATCTCCACGCTTCCTCATCAAGCCTTGCTGCGTAGAGTTTCTCTATGGTCTTTCTACCAAGCTTTAACTCATTGATTTTATTCATGAGGACCTTCTCATCGACATTCAATGATAATGCCAGGTATGTCAACTCCTCATTGACAAAGAACCTGTGCGGAGGTACCTTGAATGAGTTGACCTCAACACCATCAACAACCTCCTTAACCTTAACCGATGAACGCAGGTATTCAGGTATTGATGATGACATTTTGCAAAGGGTGCAAGGTAATAATGGTTTTAAAAGCTATCTGCCCAATCCAACCGTAATCTTCCCCAACGAGCAAAGCAATTAATCAATATGGTCCTGCGCATTATCGATTCTGGGGTTTAAATCCATGTTAAATGCCATACCAAATCTCCTCTTTGTTGGAACCTTCAACTTACTCACCGCAGCAATCGCGTACTCGAGGAACTGGCTTTCGCTAAAGTTTGCATATTCATGGGCGAGCCAGAGTAGTTTATTATAGTGTATTGGGTCCCTGTACATACTCATTAGCATACCTAGGTAATCACCTATGTCGGTTTTGTCGTAAAATAGCTTTGGGGGTACGCTGTGGTTAAACATGGGCCAGTCATAGTATGGAATCTCCAATGCCATTGGTGCATCATCGCTATGGAATTTCACGTACGTCATTAGTATCCTCGGGAAGTTTGTGAGCACATTCCTAATCTTGCTAAGTTCGTCCTCGATGCTTATTTCGCCGTAATCATCGACAACCCTCAACCCGGCACTATCCTCAACCCTATCCCTAATGAACCTTAGTAAATTATCGATTTGTGTTAATGATTTATAGTTGAGGTATGCGTCCATGGCACCAATTAGGAGTTTCCTGGTTAAACCCCTCCTAATTCCCTGCATCTTGGCCAACTCCTCGAGTAATGTGACGTCGGATATTGATTGGCTTAATAATACCCTTATGCCCATCCTTATCAAGTCCCTATGCGCGCCATTGTATCCCTTGGCCAGTGATATTAGTTTATTCCTGTAGTTCCTAATCCACACGATGCTGTACCAATCAATTCCCCTATTTAATATATCCAGGAGCCCCTTATCCACATTAACGAAGGGTGCATCATCGAGTATTAACCCCTTTATTGCCTTAAACAGTATGTAGTCCTTGTATATCTTGAGTTTGGAGTCCTTGGACACGAAAATCACCTTAACGTTCATTTCCCTAGCCCTCTCAAGCAGGTTGTACAAAGCCTCGAGGGCCTTAACAACCTCGGGTATGTAGTATAGGTCGAGGAACCCCTTTGTTAGTATGAGCTCGTGAATTAGGGCTGTGATTTTGGCGTAGAGGGAGCCATCCATAAGTAGGAACTCGTACTTACCACCCTCAACAGCCTTGAGCGCGACCTCATCCTCAATGAGCGATAGGAGGACCCACTTAATAACTGGGGTAAATACGGGTACCCAATTAACAATGACATCCTTAACAGGTTCCTCACCGACATTATTAACGGCAATAGCCCTGGCAATTATCAAGGCACTACCATCCCTAAGCTCGAGCTCCCTAACACCACCGTCAACTGCAACTACCCTAAAACTACCACTGGCATTAATCGGCAATTGCCTCCATAAATCCCTGACATCGCCAGCATCTATTAACCTGCCTAACATATTGTGTATACGATCAACCCTCTCAAGACTATAGTTACTACCAATCTCTGTTAATCTCCTATGATAAATACCATAAAATATATCAACCACTCATCACTTGGCGTATCATTTATTATTAACATTTTTGCTTAAAGTCGTTAAGTAGGGAGCNCACTGAAAGTTTCAATAAACATTATACAACACAAACCTGCGTTCTTGCTAGGTATTTCTTATTGAACTATTAGGGATTCCTAATAACCACAATGGTTCCCACAAAATATCCAGACCCCTCAGAATCTCATGCGAGCACTTCGCCATTAAACGCATTATTTATGGGAAAGACCATTTTGTTCTAAATGCCATGATTTACATGCCTGGCAGGTTTAATTTTGCTTAAGGTAAATATTTATTAATAGGGGGGTTCATGATTCTTGGTCATCTATTATGAACATGAAGTACGTGATAATCGCCGCGGTGGTCGTGGTCGTTGCGATAATCGGAACCTTCTTTACATGGAACATGATTCATAAACCCACTGGACCGAGCTTTAACGAGCTTCTTAACGAGACTAATACTAAGACGTACACTGCGAGTTATTATTACTTCATATACTCGAACATAGCCGGTCAAGTCACTAACCAGGGCTATGAGTTTACCTATAGCCAGAGGGGGTCTAGTGATAGGTACATAGTTGTTACCACGACGAGCCAACCAATACTCTACATAGTTACTACTCAATTGAGCAACGGTTCGCTAATTTTGTGTGTGGCTCAACCGCTGTACTCTGGTTGTTTTGTGGCGAATCAAACATTCAATCTTGTAAACTTGGCATTACCCATTGTCAACTCCTCAAGATTTGAACCTGTGGGCATGCAGAGGATACTTAATTACAGTGCTTATTGTTACGTCTCGAGAAACGTCACCGCACTGGGGAATGTCATGCCCTACTTCTTACAGTCAAGCCTTGGCTCCCTCCCGGT
>CisS_allDRAFT_1000302_pt1 | contig 9843 bp, 9 predicted proteins | sample CisSprmetagenome_FD_10649 | JGI IMG/M metagenome (IMG submission 10649) | reverse complement strand
CATAAAAATTTGATTAAGAAATAAAAATAAATCTCCTTCTTATACATCAAGAGATGTTTAGAAACAGCCTTTCAATCTCTCTCTGATGAATCTGACTTTCATCAACTAGTTTATCAGCTGTTTCTGCCGCCTCAGCTAGTATCCAAAGCTTTCTATAATCTAGGATCCTATATCTATAGATAAGCATGTGTCTAACAGGTATTAATCTTCTGAGGCTTTCAGCAACATCTCTTGAGATAATATTGTTTCTTTCTGCAATATCCACATAATCTTTATAATATGATGCGACGCCTAGATTAAGGCCTGCAACAACATGTCTCAGAAGATCTATGAGGCCTTCGATTAGAGTCTGTAGAACTCTTTCAAAAGATCTTTTCAGATGTTTATCAGAGACTATTTTATCTAAACCCATCTCAAACATCTCCCTAAGATCTTTAGAATCCTCATTTACTCTAGCTATAATATCTCTTATGACCTCAATATCCAAAGGATCTTTAGAAGCCCATTTTCTACTCATTATATTCTCAAGCTCTCTCACTTCAATAGTCTCTCGAGATATAAGATCATGAATATTTACTCCTCTATTGATTATCTCCACGCCCTCACTAATGATCTTAAGAATCATCATTGGATCGAGAAGTCTCATATCTATTATAGAGATCTTTTCCTCAGAGATCTTCAGAATATGAGCTATCTCAGCAGATACATCTAAAATAATCGATGGATCATCAGTCATGACGGCAATATCAATATCGCTCAAAGGTCCTTGAGACCCTTTTGCATAGCTACCATAGAGATATACAAGCTTGACCTCTTGATATTTTGAGAATATATCTCTGAGAAGTTTTGTTATCTCTTCAACATGTCTCATAATGTCTCTAAATAATGATGATGTTATCAATATTAAATTAATTAATGATCTTATGACGATATTTAGGAGGTTTTTTGTAAGTTAAATATGTTTTGTATATAATGAAATTATGGAGATTTCTGTTGGAAAAAAGATCTTCACAGATCTCGATGGCTAGAGCCAGATATAAGATTGTTGTGATCTCTGAGAGATGTAAAGAATGTGGGATCTGTATAACAGTTTGTCCCGTAAAGATCCTTGAGAAAAGCAGTTTAAGAAACTCAAGAGGATTCAGATATCCTGTCGCCTCTGATGAGAATAGATGTATAGGCTGTAGATTATGTGAGTATTCATGTCCAGATCTTGCGATATACATATTATGAGGAGATCTTCATGAGGATCGATTATATATCTGGAAACAGAGCGATAGCAGAGGCGGCCATAGCCTCAGGACTTAAATTTTTTGCTGGATATCCTATAACACCTTCATCAGATATATTTGAGTATCTAGCTGAAGAACTTCCTAGAAGAGGTGGATATGTGATACAATTTGAAGATAAGCTTGCATCAATATATGCTGTGATAGGAGCCTCATGGACATGTTCAAAAGCTATGACAGCAACAAGCGGGCCAGGCTTTTCGCTCATGGTAGAAGGGATCAGTATTGCTGTGATGACTGAGACTCCTCTTGTGATAGCTTATATAATGAGAGCTGGGCCGGCCACAGGAGTTCCCACAAAAACTGGTCAGTATGATGTTTTTCAGGCTGAATATGGTTTTCATGGGGGTCTTCCAATACCAGTCTTCACGCCATCGAATCCTCAGGAGGCTTATGATCTTACTATAAAAGCTTTCAACACATCTGAGATCCTTAGAACTCCAGTAGTATTGTTGTCAGACGCATCGATAGCAAATATGTTTGGAAAAGTATTGATCAGAGAGGCTGGTGAGATAGAGATTATTGACAGAAGATCTATTGAGATCCTTAGGAAAAAAGGTTGTGAATGGTCTCTTGATGATGTTTATGAGATGAAATGTGTAGGCGATGGATATGATATATATGTTGAGACTTTAACACATGATGAGAAGAACATCTACAGACCTACCACAGATGTTCAGAGAAGACTTATGTGGAGACTTTATAGAAAGATAATAAATAATAGAGAGGTTTTGTTTGAATATTCTTTTCATAATTATGGAAACAAAAGATGTAGAAACATGATTATAACATACGGATCTACATTTTCATCTGTATCTGAGGCTGTCAGAGAGCTTAATAAGAATGGGGAAGACTTCTGTGTTTTTAAGCTGAAGACTCTTTATCCTATTAATGAGAAGATTTTTTATGAGAAGACTAGAGATGTTGATAAGATATTTGTTGTTGAAAACAACGTGGGACTATATGTGAAAGAGATCAGAAGTGTTGTAAGAGATAAAGATGTTATATCAATATCTGTTATAGATCTTGAGTATCCAGATCCTGATGAGATTGTTGAGAGAGTGAGAGAATGGCTGTAGCAGTTGAACATCCGCTGGATAAATATGTGAGAACTGAGAAGCTTCCTACCCTCTGGTGTCCTGGATGTACTATTGGCATCGTCATGACTTCACTTCTCAGAGCAATTGATCAGAGGATTAGAGAAGGACTTCTGAGAAGAGACCAGATCACGTTTGTAGGAGGAATAGGATGTTCAGCTAGAATAGCAATGTATGTGAGATTTGATTCTGTCAGAACAGCTCATGGAAGAACAATTCCTTTGGCAACTGCCATAAAAATCTTAAGGCCTGAACATAAGGTTATTGTAGTCGGCGGAGATGGAGACATATGTGCTATAGGTGGTAATCATCTTCTACACGCATTGAGAAGAAACATGGATCTTATGATAATAATTGTTAACAACATGATCTATGGGATGACAGGTGGACAGGTCTCTCCCACAACCCCTCTGAAGCTTTATACAACAACAACTCCATATGGCAATCCTGAGAAGCCTCTTAACATCATAAGACTGGCATGTTCATTAGGAGCAAATTTTGTTGCAAGAGGATCAGCTACACATCCACATATTCTTCAACAGATATTTTATAAAGCACTTGGCAAGAGAGGTCTGGCTCTGATCGAGGTTTTGTCATCTTGTCCAGAGATCTTTGGTAGACATATTGGCATAACAGATCCTGTCAAATCATTTATGACACTCAGAGATAAGATTAAAGTGAAAAGCAACCCATCTCTTGATGAAAGCGAATATGATTGGGAGAGAGGATTCGTGATAGGAGTATATCTAGATAAAGATGATCCTGGCTATATAGATAATCTAAGTCTTCTATACAAATCTTTGAGAGGCTTCTGAGATGAGGATCGAGATAATATTGTCAGGCAGAGGAGGTCAGGGGATACTGATGCTTGGAAGAATACTTGGGAAGACCCTGGCCAGATACACAAGCTATTATGTCGCAGGCTCAGAGACATATGCCACTGAGGTTAGAGGAGGAGACTCTAGAGTTGACATAATAATCTCAGACAATGAAGACGAGATCGGATATGTGAGAGCTAGAAATGCTGATATAGCAGTCTTCATGTACCCTTCTCTGATGAAAAACTTGTCAAGATATATAAAAAGAAAGGCGAAGGTTTTTATAGACACAACATTTATAGACATAGATTCTCTGAGAGAATATGATTGGACAATAATATCAGAGCCTTACACACAGATCTCTGAGAGAATATTTGGAACCTCAAGAGTGGCAAACATGATGATCCTAGGTCATCTGATTAAAGAGACCGGGATAGTAGATCCAGAGGCTGTTGAGAGAGTTATTAGAGAAGAGATGCCTTCTGAATGGCATGACATAAACATAAGATCCTTTAGATATATGATCGATAGAGAATAATCAGCAACTCATCTCATATAAAGATTCTGATGGAACAGCCTTGATTCTTCCACCGATCTTCATGACAACATATCTTTTTTCTCTCCACAAAATCTCTTTTAAAAAGATCACTCTAGTTAATAATGCTAATGCTATGAAAGCTCTCAGACCGCTCATCAATATGTATAAAATGATGTATAAAGGTTTTCCCAAAAGATCTTTTGAGCCAAATATTTTTCTATAGAAGAGAACTAGTATAGATGCTCTTAATGACCCTATTAGATATAGAGGTGTTGTAAAGAACATTATTAGATATGTGGCCATGAGATAGTTTATAGGTAGAAGAATAAGTGGTATGATCATTAGAAGCGTCATATTAAATAGCCTGTATATACATATCTGAAGCCTCTGGGCGTATAGATCCTTATCATGAGAAGCTGTCTCTCAGCCCATCTAATAAAATCTTTTAAACATCCTCTCATATCTCCAAGATCTGTGAAGCCGATGCACTCAGGACAGAATATTATCTCGAAACCTTTCTTATCAAAAACTCTTCTCATCACAGCGTCGTCAGCGATCTCATTCTCAAGCTCTTTCTCAACGTTAGATTCAAAAAGATCTTTTGCTCTGATCATCATAAAACCTCCCCAGACAATAATAGTTTTTCTAGAGATCACAGTCTCAAAATACATTGTAGAAACAATATTATGAAAAGTGTTGCATAGATTTCTCATGACATACCATCTATATCCTGTGAGAAACATTTTCTCTCTATAAGAGAAGATGCTCAGGATCTTTCTGAACATGTTCTCTGGATCATGAAAATATGCGTCGCAATCAACAAACAATATATAAAGATCTTTCGAAAGATCCTTCTCATACTCTTCTCTCAATCTTTTTATCCCAGTGATCAAGGCTTTATTCTTTCCAGAACAATATTTACAAAGATCTTCTGTCATCAACATCTTAATCTTCTGACTGTTAGAAATCTCTTTAAAGATCCTTGGATCATCCTCATCACTTATCAAAAATATTTTCTCAACAAGATCATTGTTGACAGCGTTTTTAATAAATCTTTTGAACATGATAATCTCTTTCTCTCTAGCTGAAGAAAATTTACATGGCGACACAATTATTATCTTCATATTATCTCTCAAAGGCCGAGGCTTGTTCAAGAACTCTTTATTTAATAAAAGATGATATTTCAGGATCTTTCTCCAATTAAATGTCAGATGCATAATATTGAATATGATCGCTGTGAGACTTATTATGATGATAAAGATAGTCATTAGATCTTCTGATACAAACATATCATTTATTACTATGATGAAAAGCTTATAATGATTTGATAAAAACTATGATGGTTATACATTGAGTCGTGCGAGACATGTGGATGTTGAGCCTCTTATAAGAGAGATGTATTCAAAATTATTTGCTCTTCCTCAAGAGAAGATTCTTGCGATAGTATATGTCATAGCGACTTTGGCGATAGCTTTATTAGATTATTTATGGACAGAAGATCTTTATGTCTTTCCAAGGATCTTTGTTGCGTCAGTTTTTTATCTAGCTTTGATATATCTTGTTTTTCACGTGTTAAGTCCTAATCCTATGGGTTTTAAAAGACTTTTAGGCGTCGCAGATTTTTCGCTGGCTCCATATGTGATCATATGGATCTTTTTATATCCATTTGAGAAGTCTGTGTATCTTGTCTATGCATCTTCATCTGGAATGTTGTTTCTCTTGAGATACATCTTCTGGGGAAATCTATTTCTCTCACAGATCATAGCAATTTTGATCGGCATAGCCACTTCAATGATCTCTTCTTCTGGAGATCTTATCATAATATTAAAAAGATCTTTCCTGACATCACTGATCTCCACTCTCGTCATGACGGCATTCGTCTTATTCATAGAATTAATTGGCAAAAGAAATGGGGTGAAAACTTTTAAACTTGGGAGAGGATTTATAAAAACATGGATCTTTGATGACACCAAGGATCTTGAGAATGTTCTTGAGGAGAATTCTATCAAAAAAGATATAAAGATCAAAATAATGATCTTTAGGAGAAAAGTTAGAGATATACTTCTTATATTCCCAGGCTTTCACTTCGGGCCTTTTAAAAAAGCAGGATCTTCAGACGCTGTTTATATTTTTGATGAAGCATTAAAAGATGTTGGCAACACGCTTGTTTTTCACACGATAGGCTCTCATGAGAATAATATTGTGAGAAGATCTTATGTTAAGAATATTGCAGAAGTATTGAGAAAAGATCTTTCAGATCATGATGATAAAAATATTGATCACAGGCTTGTTAAAGTTGCAACTCTAAGAACAAATGATCATTGGATGATCTATGTTTTTTATAGTGAAGAGAAAGATTGTGTCTCAACAATATTTGTTAATGAGGAAGGATCTGATGATGTTCCTGAGAGAGAGATGACAGATATAATCGAGTATGCTGATAAAAAAAGTATCAAAATAATGTTTGCTGATGCACACAGTTTTTATGGGAGAAGATCTCTCAGCTATGAATCTCTCAAAAGATCTCTTCGAAAGATCATTGATGCTGAAGACATTAAGATGAGCATTGTTAAGAGAGTGGGGTTCGGCTCTGCCTATATGAGGCATTCATGTGGTGGAGTATGTAATGGATTGATCAAGGCTTTGATTATTGAGACGTCTGATGGAAAAGATCTTTTGATATACATATATGGAAACAACATGATAAAATCTACAAATGATTTTATAAGAAGATATTTTAGAGAGAAAGGTTTTAGAGAGGTTCTGATAGTAACTCCTGATGACCACAGCTGTGCGGCGACGAGCGTAGGAGATCCTTATACAGCCGTCAGATTATGTGATGAGCTTCTCAAAACTATTGAGAGAGCCGTGTCTGAGGCTGAGAAAGATCTTTCTGAATACTCTGTTTATTGTTTTGAAAAAAGTTTTGATAAGATCCCTGTGATGGGAGAGTCTGTGTGGAGTTANATTAAGAGTGTTGAGGTTCTAGGCCCTATAACTCCTAGGCTCTGGATGCTTTTTCTATTTATAAGTGGGGTTTTATCAGTTTTAATAAAGATCTGAGAAATAATTTAATATGTTTTAAGCCTATATATCAGTGGCGTATNTAAATGATNGATCTGCTTCAATACGCAGTTGACTACGCGAGAAGTCTAGGAGCATCATATGCTGAGGCTCGTTATCATTCTCACAAAAGTTTTGGCATAACATCTAGAAATGGTCTTCTAGTCAGCAGCGGGTCTAGCATTAGCAGAGGCGTAGGTGTGAGAGTTGTTGTCGAAGGATCCTTAGGTTTCGCATCTACTAACAAGATTGATAGAGAGAGCCTGAGAAACGCGGTTGAGAAGGCTGTCAATATCGCGAGGTCTTCTTCAAAGATTCTTAAAGTAAAGATCTTGTTCTCTCGAGAGAGACTTGGGAGAGCCAGATATAATGTTCCTCAGAGAAAATCTTTTGAGAATATATCTCTGGAGGAGAAGATCTCTCTTCACAAAGATCTTGCTAAGAGTGTTGCTGAGAAGATTAGAGAGAGCAAGCTTGCCACATTAGTCTTCTCATATAATGAAGATGTTGAGGAAAAGATCATTTTAAATAGTGACGGAGCTTATGTTGAGAGCCAGATTCCTAGGGTCAGCGGTTTCATAAATATTGTGTTGGCTCATCCTCAGAGAGGGACTATACAGAAGTCTGAGAGCATCGGGGCTGTGGGAGGTTATGAAAAGATTGAGGAGGAGGATCTTTTGAATAAAATGTCTTCTCTCACAGAGACTATGGAGAAGATCCTTTTGAAAGGTAAAGAGCCTCCTAAAGATCCTGTTGACATAGTCTTAGGCTCAGAGGTTGTAGGTCTTGTCATGCATGAGAGCATTGGCCATCCCTTTGAGGCTGACAGGATCCTTGGTAGAGAAGCTGCACAGGCGGGCGAGAGCTATGCCAGGCCTGACATGTTAGGTTCTGAGAGAATTGGAAACAGATATGCAACTGTAATTGATGACCCTACGATCCCAGGATCATACGGCTTCTATCTATATGATGAAGAGGGTGTTGCCGCAAGACCTAAATATCTTCTGAGAGAAGGAGTTGTAAATGAGTTTCTACATAACAGAGCCACAGCAACATTATTCAACGTCTCTAGCAATGGATCTTCAAGAGCTATGGACTATAGATCTGAGCCTATAATAAGAATGAGCAACACATATCTACAGCCTGGAGACAGAAGTTTTGAAGAACTTATAGAAGACATTAGATACGGTGTGTATATAAAGAGTTATATGGAGTGGAATATTGACGACACCAGATGGGGACAGAGATACGGAGGTTTAGAGGCCTATGAGATCGTAGATGGAGAGCTGAGAGATTTCATTAGAAATCCTGTGATAGAGTTTACTACAAAACAATTCTTCTCTAATATAATTGCTAAATCAAAAGATCTTAGGTTTTACGCTGGGACATGTGGAAAAGGAGAGCCTTCGCAAGGAGTTCCCGTCTGGCTTGGGGGGCCTGACGTTAGATTATCAAAAATGAGGCTGGGGGTGATCGGGTTATGACATATGTGTTAAGTGATCTTGTCAAAAGACTTAGCTCTGCAGGTTTTGACGAAGTCATAATCTCTATGGAGTATGTTGACAGAACTATGGTTAAGATAGCTAATTCACAGCCTTCGGTTGCACAAAGCTGGAGTGAGGTTCTCATAGATCTTTACTTAACTAAGGATAAGAAGATTCTTGTCACATCTATGACAACGTCAGATCTTGATGAGATACTTAGAGAGACTCCCAGACTTCTTGAGCAGATAAACTCTTTAGAGCCTTCATTTATATATGCCAAGATCCCTGAGCCAGATAGAGAAGTGTCTCCTCTAACGAATCTTGTTAAAAACTCTACAATGAAGTTTATGGAGGATCCAGGTGTTTATGCAGAGATCCTTGTTAACAAAGCTCATGAGGAGGGTGGTGAGAGAGTTGCCGGAGCGTTAGACGGTTATTTCAAGAGAAGATGTATAGCTACTAGCAATGGATTTGAGAAATGTGAAGACTCCACAGGATTCACAGTTTATGCAAGAGTGTTTGTGAGAGACTCCTCTGGACACTGGGGATATGGAGGATCAGGATTTGATCCTAGGGATATTGAGGAGGTTGCGACGAAAGCAGCTTATTACGCTAAAGAGGCTTCGAGAGCAAAATCTATGAATATAGATCCTGGGAGATATAACGTTGTTTTGACGCCTCTTGTCTTAGGAAACTTTATTGATTATATATCAATGGCTCTATCAGGTCTAGGAAAGATCCTTGGGACATCATTTTTCGCAAAGAATAATCCTGGGGATCAGATTGCAAATGAAATGTTCACTCTGAAAGATCTTCCTCATAGAGATGATATGATGAGCTCAACAGCGTTTGACGACGAGGGGCTGGCTACGAGAGACAACATTCTTATAGAGAGAGGCGTTCTGAAGAGTTTTATTCATAACACGAAGACAGCAACAATTCTTGAGACAAGATCTACTGCAAACGCAGGATGGATCATGCCTAGGCCGTGGAACCTGAGAGTTGAGCCTGGAGATTTTGATGAAGAAGAGCTTGTGAGAGAGATGAGAAGAGGATTATTAATAAACAACAACTGGTACACAAGATATCAGAATGTTGTGGAGGGACAGTTCTCCACAGTGACTAGAGACGCGGTTCTCGTGATAGAAAATGGAGAAGTGGCAGGATCTGTCAAGAGAGTTAGGATCGCAGATTCTTTCCCAAGTCTTCTAAGAAACATAAGAGGACTGGGAAAAAGACTTTACAAAACAAGATGGTGGGAGATAAGAAGATCTGTAGAGCTTCCATATATAATGATTGAGAATGTGAACATTACAAAGCCAGAGTAATATGGATGTATAATAATTTTGCTAGAAATCATACGAAAAACTTATCTTTTTTCTATTTATAGATATCATTTTATGACAGATCTTTTTTAATTGCCTCTTTAGATCTTAGGGAAGCTTTATCTCATAACCGAATTTTATATACTTAAATATAGAGGATAATCTTGAAAATGTTTTATTTAGCTTATATTAATATTTTAAATCAACAAATCAACTATATTAATCATAG
>CisS_allDRAFT_1000299_pt1 | contig 9895 bp, 13 predicted proteins | sample CisSprmetagenome_FD_10649 | JGI IMG/M metagenome (IMG submission 10649) | reverse complement strand
GGTTTGGATAGGGAGGAAGACCCTGATGTCCCAGACCGTGAAGCTCTCGGACAAGCTCAGCGGCGTCGTTGAGTCCGTCAAGGACAACTCGGTTATCGGCAGGAAGGAGGTGGTCATTAAGGTCTTCCACATAGGCGTAGGGACCCCTTCTAGGAAGGAGCTCGTGGAAGGGATAACCAACGCCTTCGGGACGTCCAATGAGTTGGTGCTGATAAGGAGGGTAGACACCGTTTACGGCGCGGGGATCAGTAAGGTGATTGCCGAGATCTACAAAGACAAGGAGACCATGAGGAAGTTCGCCCCAGCTCACCTCATCGGGAGGGACACGGGTCAGAAGGTGAAGAAGGGAGGTGGTAAGGGTGCCAAGCAACAAAAGTAAAGAGGGCGGAGTTAAGGCGGTAGTCAGGCTCTACTACGAGATCCAGGGCGACCGAGTAGTCCTCAAGAACAAGAAGTGTCCCAGATGCGGAAGCGTGATGGCCCACCACATGAAGCCAGTAGAGAGGTGGCACTGCGGGAAGTGTAATTACACGGAGTTCGTAGGTTCCAAGACAGGTACCAAGAAATGATTGTTTTAGGTATTGAAAGCACAGCCCATACGTTCGGAGTAGGCCTAGTTACGGACGAGCCTGAGGTAAAGATATTAGCGAACGTCAGGGACACTTACGTCCCCCCTAAGGGGGGTATGAAGCCCGGCGACCTCGCGAAGCATCACGCCGAGGTCGCGGCCGAGGTGACCAGGACCGCCTTGGAGAGGGCTGAAGTCTCGATTAAGGACGTCGACTCCATAGCCGTGGCCCTCGGCCCCGGGATGGGTCCTGCCCTGAGGGTGGGGGCCGTAGTCGCTAGGGGATTGGCCCTAAAGTACGGCAAGCCCCTGGTTCCGGTGAACCACGGCGTCGCCCACATAGAGATCGGTATGTTCGCAACTAAGAGTAGAGACCCCCTGATCCTCTACCTGTCGGGAGGGAACACGATAATAGCGACCTATTATGAGGGGAGATACAGGGTCTTCGGCGAGACTTTAGACATAGCTCTGGGCAACATGATGGACGCCTTCGTCAGGGAGATAGGCCTCGCCCCGCCCTACGTGAGGAACGGGATGCACGTGATCGACATATGCGCCGAAGGGGGGAAGAACCTCCTAGACCTGCCCTACGTGGTTAAGGGCAACGACATGTCCTTTTCCGGCCTGCTCACCGCTGCCCTTCGCCTTAAGGACAAGGTGAACATCCACGACCTGTGCTATAGCGTTAGGGAGTACGCCTTCGACATGCTCCTGGAGGCGACAGAAAGGGCCCTCGCTTTGACGGGCAAGAAGGAGATCCTGGTAGTGGGAGGGGTGGCGGCCAGCGTCTCCCTGAGGGGCAAGCTCGAGGCCCTGGCCAAGGACAGGGGCGTCGAGCTGAAGGTCGTTCCTCCCGAGTACGCTGGGGACAACGGCGCCATGATAGCTTATACAGGGCTGTTGGCCTACAAGTCCGGCCAGAAGGTGGATCCTGAGAAGGCTATGGTGAGGCCGAGGTGGAGGATAGACCAGGTGGAGATTGGCTGGAGATAGTCAGGGAGATAAAGAGGGGGGCGGAGGCGATAATCTACGAGGGGAGGCTGAAGGACCTCAGGGTAGTGATAAAGAGGAGGGTGAAGAAGCCCTACAGGCACCCGCAATTGGATCACGCAATAAACTCCGAGAGGACGGCCAAGGAGGCCAGGCTGATGTACTTGGCTTTGAAGGCAGGGGTCAACGTGCCTGCCGTGATCCTCGCCCTCCCCCCTGAGTACACGTTGGTCATGGAGTACGTCGAGGGAACCCTCCTGAGGGACTCGCTTAAGCCGGACAGGAAGCTAGGGGAGATGATAGGGGAGATGGTGGGGAAGCTCCACAGAGGGGGGATAGCCCACGGCGACCTGACCACAGCTAACATGATATTGACCCCGCAGAACGAGCTCTTCCTCATAGACTTCGGCCTAGCGAGAAGGAGCGACGACCTGGAGGACCACGCCACGGACGTGCACCTCTTCATGAGGGCTTTGGAGAGCGCTCACCCTGAGGCTAAGGAGGTGGTGATGCAGGGGTTCGTGGACGGCTACTCTATTTATGTAAGCGACTACAGGGACGTGATGGAGAAGGTTAAGGAGATAAGGATGAGGGGGAGATACGTTGAGGAGAGGCGTAAAGGTTCTCACGTCTAACGAGGGGAAGTTCAGGGAGCTCGAAGCCCTAGCCAAGGGGTACGGGATAGAGCTGGAGTGGGTGAGAACGCCGAAGTGGGAGATACAGTCCGAGGACTTGGCTGAGATAGCCAAGTTCTCCGCTGAGATAGCCTTCTCTATGCTTAAGGAGCCGGTAATAGTGGAGGACACGGGCCTCTTCATAGACTCGCTCAACGGCTTCCCCGGGCCCTACACCAGTTACGCTAGGAAGACCATAGGGCTGGAGGGGGTCCTGAAGCTCATGGAGGGGAAGAACGACAGGAGGGCCAGGTTCGTCACTTACCTCGCTTACGCTGACCCCTTCAACACCAAGGTGTTCGTTGGGGAAGTGAGGGGGGTCATAGCGGATTCGATCAGGGGGAGCAAGGGGTTCGGGTTCGACCCCATATTCGTGCCAGAAGGGAGCGACAAGACGTTCGCCGAAATGGACGTGGAGGAGAAGAACAAGTACTCCCACAGGGCGAAGGCCTTCAGGGCTTTCGCGGAGTTCTTCAAGTCTTATACGCTAAAGTCTCCTTAACGCTCTCCTCGTTGAGCTCCTTCAGGGAGGCCTCATAAACCGCTTGGATCTGGTTCATCAGCTCCTCGTCCAAGTCCTTATTCAGGGCGTCAACGAACCTCTCCAGATCCCTCGGGCTAGCTACGTTAGGCACCACCGAGCTGAAGTTGAACTTGAGGACGTAAAGGATCGCCACCTCGTAGAGCTTCAGCCCCTTCCTGTAGGCCAGTTCCTTAATAGGCTCGACGGCCTTCATCGCCCTCCTTATCCACCCCGAGTCCTTGAACCTCCTGTGGAGCTTCGGGTCGAAGGCTAGGGGGTTCCTCTCCTCGTCCAGGACATCGGAGGCGTGGGGAACCCTGACCACTTTGCCGACGTCGTACTTGTCGAACGTCCTACCGGGCTCCTGCTCTATGAGGTTGAATATTAACTCGAGGCCCTGGTAGCCCACCTCTATAGCCTTCAGGCCCTCCTCCAGCCAGCCCAACGTGGGTCCTAGGGCCACGCCGACGCTCCTGGCTATCCCGTCTCGCCTCAGGGACTCCATGAACTCGAAGACCTTCCTGTCCTCTATGTTCCTCATCTTCGGGTTGTGCAGCATCAGGATATCGATGTAGTCGGTGTTGAGCCTCTTCAGGGACTGTTCAACCGCGAACCTCAGGTAATCCAGATCGAAGTTGAGCCTCACCCTTCCCCCCTGTTTGTGGTAGAAGTCGAGCCCCACCTTGGTCAGGATGACTATCTTATCCCTCTTGGTCCCCAGGGCCCTGGCTATTACCTCTTCCCCCTTCCCCTCGCCGTAGACGTCCGCGGTATCGAAGAACGTTATCCCGAGATCGAAGGCCCTCCTAACGACCTCCTCCGCCTTATCTATATCGCCTCCCCATTCCTCGCTCACCAACGACCAAAGGCCGAGGCCTAGCTCGCTGACCGAGATGCCCGTAGTACCGAAGGGCCTGTGCCTCAAGGTTCTACACTGAAAACCCACTTCACGGAATTTGAGTAAAATCGTTTCAGTTGGTAAAGTGGCTACATGCTAGTGAGAGTGTCGCAGGAAGGACTGGAGAGGATAATAGAGGGCTTAAAGAGGAAGGTCTACGACTATAACTCAAGCCTCAAGGGCACCGGGGTTTACCTCAAGCCCTACCACATAGTCAAGAAGGGCTGGAAGACTTACGTTTACGTCGGGAGGTACTGGTACCACTTGGAGAGGGTGAACGGGAAGCTGAGGTGGAGGTATTTAGGCAAATCCAAGCCCTTCCCCCATCTCCCGGACCCGCCGGCGATACCTGAGCTGACGATTGTGATAGAGGGTAAGGAGTGCTACGTCGACTATAAGGCCTTAGAGCAGCTCGAAGGACAGTAAGCTAGCTATCTTGTCCCTGGGGAGCCTCGCGTCTATCCCTGTAACTATCGTGACTAAGTCCTGGTAGTCTAGCCTGATTAGCTCCGCCACCGCGACCGCGGTGGCTGGAGTGAAGGGAGAGCCCTGGAAGGCCAGGTAAGCTGCCCTCCTGGCGTTCCTCCTGGCCAGGACCCTCAGCTCGTTGAGTGCCTCCAGCGGTTTCTCCGACTTCACATGCTTCCCCAGCTCTGTCTTCCTTATGGCCTCGTACAGCAGGCTAGGGTTGCCGGTCGCCGCGTCCTTGACCTCCTCGCCGACCGTGCAGCCCTCCATCACCGCGCTCCTCAGGGCGAAGGCCGTGGAGAGGGCGAAGTAGTCGGCGTAGCCGCAAAGGATCTTCTTTATCGGCCCCTGCCAGTCCCCCCTCAGGGAGACGGTCGAGNCGTAAAGCCTCCTAAGAATCANGGCCTCCACGAGGTTGCTGATCNCTGAAGGTGAGGACTCCTTGCCCGCTTTGTTCAGGGCCTCGTTCANGGCCGAGGCGAGGGNCTTAGACGAGTTAGAGACCAGGTTGATGAGGGACTGAACGGTGGATATAGACTCGACCCCCCTGATCAGGGTTAGGTTCTGCCTGGCGAACGCCCTCGCCGGGTTACCCCTCTCGAGGGAGAAAGCGTAAGATATCGCGGACTCAGCTCGTCCATGGCCAGAAACCCCACATAAGCGTCGACCACGTCGGCGACGAACTTCGAGTTCTTCGACATACTGGAAAGGCCCTTCAGCTTAAGCAGGGCCGTCTCCTTAAGGTTGGTCAACACGGGACCAGGGGCGTTGAGGCCCTCCTTGGTGACCAACTTCTTCTCGTAGAGAACTGCGAGGAGTTCCTGGAAGTTCTTGGACGACAGAAGCTCCTCCACGTCCTCTTTACTTATCGTACCGGACTTCAGAATCCTCGAGATGGCGCTGGTGTAGGCGAATACCGGCATGCTCAAGACTTCAGCACCTCAATTACCTTAGAGACGAGGAAGTCGACGGCCCTGTCGAAGTTCCTCTGTGCGGCACCGTCCACGAGGCTGATCTCTTCCTTCTTTTTGGCCTCGTAGTTGGCCCTCAGCTTCTCGAGCTCCTCGTTGATTTCCTTGTCTATCATGGCGTAGATCTCCTGAAGCTTCTTCTCCGCCTCCTTGGCTATGACGTTCGAAAGGTCGTTAGCCAAGAGAAGGAGCCTCTTACCCATATCTGAAACCTCGAACTCCTTGCTATTCAGACCGTTCTCGAGAGCCAGGACCGCGTTGACGTAATCGGCGAACTTGGACGACATCAGAAATGAAGGAAAAGCCTCATTTATATTGATTTCCTCGCCCTGACGATGTAACCCGTGTGGACAACTCCTACGTTCCTGGGTCTCACGGCGTTCTCCTTGACCTGATACTCCCTGAGTATTAGCTCCTCAGCGTGTACGTCGGTGAAGCCGTTGGCCTGCATGGCCAACGCGACCTTCTCGACCTGGTTCACGGTGGGGACGAAGACGACCAGGGAGGCGGAGGGCTTCAAGGACGTTGTGAGCGGCTCGTAAGGCGTTCCAGGGGTCCGGCATGTCGAGGAAAACGGCGTCAGCCTCCTCCTCGTCGAACCCCTCCCTAACGTCCTTGAGCCTGAACTCTATGTTCGTGAAGCCGAGCGTCTCCGCGTTCTTCCTGGCAGCCTCCTGCATGTCTTTCCTGACGTCGTAGGAGATCACCTTACCCGTGTTGTTGAGGAAGTAGGCCAGCGTTAACGCCAGGAATCCCGAGCCTGTGCCGGCCTCGAGGACCTTAGAGCCGGCCCTTATTCCGGAGGAGTAAATCATGTAGGCTATGTCCTTGGGGTAAAGGACTTGAGAGGGCCTGTTCAGGCCGAAATAAATGTCGAAGGGGGTGGGCCTGAGGATCTCGGCCTTAGCGCCCTTCGAGGTCTGGACCGAGCTGCCGTACTCCTTGCCTATGACATCGGCGAGCCTTATGAAGCCCTTATCGGTGTGTAGCGTTCTCTGGGGCAGGGCCTTGACCAGGTAGACCCTCTTCGGGTCTATCCTTATTACCACTGGATCCCCTTCCTTGATGGGCATCCTCGGGAAGAGGTTAAGGCCCTCGTTAAAACGTTTAGGGAAAAAGCCGGTCGAAGAGCACGTTAAAACCGTCAGATCTGGTGTCTTTCTTCACCTATCTAGTATTACCAGCCCTCATCACGTTTCCACGTAAAGTTCCTTCCGCAGGAACTCGTTGAGGGCGAGCCTAATAATCTCGCTCCTGTTGGAGTACCTACCCGTTACGACGAGTTCGTCCATTGCTTCTATAAATTTATCAGGCAACTTCACGGTTACTATCCTCATACCGCTTCGGAAGGAATGTTTCATCNGATGAACCCTTTTAAGCGGTTTCCCAGAGGTGGTCGAAGTAAATCCGNCCGATGGAGACGAAAAACTGGTGGTTAGAGATTATCGCCCCCATCACGTTCCCTGTCTCGACAACCAAAACTATTGAGTTGTCCCCCACAGCTCCGCTCCCGAACATCCCCTTCCTCACCTTCACCTCCACCCTGCTCGGCATTGAGAGTTCTATCCCGTGCTCCAGGAGGACCCTGACGGAGGCCCTCTTCGACGCCTCCTCCAAAGCCCTGACGAGATGGTCATCGATCAACGCCCTGTGAGCCAAGGCCACGTCGAGGCTCCTGATAGACCTCCTCACGACGCTCAGGAGCGCGTCCTTGACGGCCCTCCCGCTCACGACGCCCACAGTCTCCACGGATGGCCTGGTGGATAGGAGCGAGTGGAAGGGAATTATCACGTCCCTCTCTATCTCCTCTACAGTGTCGTAAACCCTATCCTTCAGCGACCTCCAGACCTCGAGGAGCGGAACGGCCTCGTACTTGGCGGGCCTTTCCGAGGTCTTCCTCACCCATCCCCTCTCCACGAGCGCTCCCAACATTGGATAGACCTTGACCTGGCTTATGCCAAGCCTTTGGGCCAGCTCCTTACCGGTCAGCGGACCCTCCATTAGTAGAGTGACGTAAAGCTTCACCTCGTTCTTGGTGACCCCGAGGGCTCTGGCGTATGGCGAAACCCTCTCGATGAGCTCGTCCAGGAGGTTCAACGCCATATGAAGAGGTTATAAGCCTGAACGGTTAAATTTTGGCCGAGGTGAGGCCATGGGCGGAGCGTCGAAGAAGCCGATATCGACCGTAGAGAAAAGGTTGAAGAAGACAACAAGAGGAGGCCGAGAAGAAGGAGAAGAAGAAGGCCGCTTCTAAGACCGGGAAGGAAGTCATAAGCAGGAACGTTACGGTCGATGACGAGACGAGGAAGAAGATCCAGGAAGAGCTCAAGGCCGAGAAGGTCGTAACGCCATACGTGTTGGCCCAGAGGGCTGGCGTTACGATCAGTGTAGCTAAGAAGATCCTGGAGCAGCTGGCTAACGAGGGCGAGATAAAGCTGGTCGCCAAGAACAGGAGAACCGCGATTTACGTAGCTTCATGAGGTTGGACCTCAACCTTCCTCCAGCTCTTCCTCCTCTTTTTCCTCGTCCTCTTTCTTCGTTGTCGGCTCCTTCCTCTTGACCTGGGACTTGCTCCTAGCCCTCTCATCCGCGAGCTTCCTTATGCCCTTACATATCTCGAAGACCTCCTCCGGGGTGTCGGTCATCCTCCTGACGGTGTTGCTCTTCTGAAGGAGGACCACGCTCTCGAAGGTCAGGAGGCTGTCCTCCTTCTCGGCCATGTCATAGACCGAGCCGTCCGGCAGGACCACCATGGAAGGCGCCCCGCCTAGGAGGTTGTTGTACTTGTCAACCACCTCGCCTCCAGCTACGACCACGGGTAAGCCCAATTGGACTGCCATCGCCGTGGCTGAGCTCTCCAGGGCCTTANTGAAGTCCAAGGGCCAAGGCTTCATGACNGAGTAAAGCATGTTAGCGCCGTAGAGCTTCAGCAACCTTCCTATNTCCGGCGTGAGCAGGTCGTCCTCCAACAGGACGCCTANCTTCCTTTCGAGATCCATCGTTACGGGCTCCTTNCCCGAAGCTATCCCGAGCTCCCTCTCCCTCGGAGAAGTTATGACCTTCCTGTACTTGCCTATTATCTCCCCGTAGGGGTTAATGAACAGGCTCGTCAGGAAGACCTTGGGTCCCGCCTGCTCGACGATTGACCCCGTCATCACGTACATCTCCGACTCCGTGGCGAGCTCAATGAGCGTGGTAGTGATCTGGCCGGGGATCTTCTCGCTCAGGTTCTTCACCAAGCTCCTAAGCCTCTTCGTGTTGTCGTAGACCTCTATGACGTTTCCCACGGGAAACAACGAGGGGAGGATCACCATTTTGACGCCTTTGTCCTTGGCCTTCTTCAGGAGCTCCTTAGCCTTCTCGATGTTGTTCCTTCTCATCAGCTCCACTAGCCTTAGGTGCAGTATCCCGACGAGCAAGCCACAGCACCTCAGCTGTACGCCAATCGTTTTTTTCGGGTTGATCTAGTTATATTATTTTGCTGATCTCCTCGTAAACCTCGTTCAGGACGTCCACGTAGTACCTTGCCCCCTGTTCAATCTCGTCCATCTTTTTGAGTAGGGACACCGTCCTAGCCTCGCTCACCAGCTCCTTTATCTTCTTCCTCACCTCGCTCAGCCCGGAGTCGTCCTTAGGGCTCAGGAACTCGTAAACCGCCGTTCCCAAGGGGGTCGGGATCAGCCACTTCTTGCTCTTGCTCTCTATCACGTAGCCCCTCCTCTTCAAAGTCGAGATTATGGTAGCGTAAGTGCTGGGCCTGCCTATTTCCTTCCTCCTCATCTCGCTCACCAGCTCCCCTTCTGAGTAGAGCCTGAAGTCGCTCTTCTGGAAGGACTTGACTATCTGCAGCCCGAAGGAACACTCGTCGGAGCCGCAGAGCTCCTTGAGCTGGGGTATTATGGGCCTCTGCAGCCTGAAGGGGGTGTAAACCATCAGGTCCTGGAGATCCTGGGAGAGCTTGCCGAACCCCTTAAACGAGAAGTCCACCACCCTTTCAGATCTGTTACAGTCGGCCTTGTTATCGGAATCGCAGTCCAACTTGACCTCGTTGCCCTCCTCGTCGTAGACCTTGTACTCTAAGACCTCAAAGGTTAACTCCATGGGAGCCAGCTGGCTCGTTATGAACCTCCTGAAGATCAGGTCGTAAACTAAGAAGTGTTCCCTCCTGAGCTGCACGGGCGGGTTTATCTCGGCTTCCTCTATCGCCAGCCTGAGCTTGTCAACGTCTAGCGGCTTAGTGGGCCTTATCGCCTCGTGTGCCCCTCCCTCGCCCCAAGTCCTGGGGACGAAGAGCCTCTTGTAGTCCTCGCCCAACGCGTCCTTCAGGTAGGATTCGGCCACACCAATGCCTGCGCTAGATATTCTGGTGCTGTCGGTCCTGTGGTAGGTTATCAGGCCGCTCTCGAAGAGGTCCTGGGCTATCCTCATGGTCTCCGAGGCGGTTAGCTTGTAGAGCTGGGCCGCGTCGGCCAGTAAAGCGTCCGTGGTGTAGGGGGGCAGGGGGTTCTGGACTTCAGTTTTTGTGTCTAGCCTGAGGAACTTTATGACCAAACTCGAGTGCTTATTTATTCCCCTGTCTTTGTCCCTTGGGATCAAGACGTAGAAGCCCTCGAGGCCCCTTATCTCCGCCGTGTAGACCCTCCTCTTGGTCCTGTTGAAGTCCTCGTAGCGTTTGACCACCCATCCCAGGACGGGGGTTTGGACCCTTCCCGCGCTCAGGTTCCTGTTCTCGTCGCAGGAGTAACCCTTCTCGTCCAGCCTTTTCTCCCTGCAATAGTCCCTCCAGAACTCCGTCTGTAGCTT
>CisS_allDRAFT_1000288_pt1 | contig 10083 bp, 13 predicted proteins | sample CisSprmetagenome_FD_10649 | JGI IMG/M metagenome (IMG submission 10649) | reverse complement strand
CTCATCGGCCAAGCTCACATACAAACGGGGCAGTAAAGTTATAAACCTTGCCATCGCCGGCGATGACGATCGGAGCGGCGTAGAGCCCGAAGCTTGAACGCGAGTACGGCGTCCCGACAAGCGGACCGCGTCGGTTCAACCCCTTCACCGCGGGGATCGGCGCAGATTCGGATACGGAATCCGCAGGCGGCCCGACGCGAGCCTCGCCAGCACGGCCGCAGCTTTCGCCGTAGCGGCCATGGCGATAGGGGCGTGGCGGACTACTTCATCCTTGCCTCCGGACCCTCTCCGGCGTGATAGGCGTTGAGGTGGCGCCAAGGCCGTCGGGACGGCGGTTGCACGCCTGCGTTAAGCTTAAAACGGTCTTCTAACCCCACCTCGTGTCGCGGAGGAGGAAGATGTACTACTACGAGGAGGCGACCACCGCGGCGATGGGGCGCACTCCCGCCGAGGCGAAGGTCTACAGGTATGTGGACTGCTCGGTGGTGGAGAAGTCCCCGACCGCCCTCACGGCCATGTGCAAGCCCAACACCCTCGTGAAGATATACAGACAGGAGGGGGAGGGCGTCGAATACGTCGTCGAGTTCGTCGACACGGACACCGGCCTGACCGAGAGGCACAGGGTGGATCTATCCACCGCCGTGGTGATCAGGAGGTACCTCGAATCCCGTTCGAGGTAATGTATATAAGCTATTTACAACTATATTGACATGGAGGCGTTGGTGTTCATAAACGTGGACATAGGCGCCGAGGACTCGGTCATGGACCAGCTGTCCAAGGTGCCGGAGGTTTCGGCGGTTTTCTTCGTCTACGGCCCCTACGACCTCGTCGCCAAGATAACCTCAGACGACGCCGAGAGGCTTAGGGCCATCATAAGGGACAAGATAAGGAAGATCCCCGGGGTTAGGTCGACCACCACGCTCATAGTGGCCAAGGCCCTCCAGAGGGCGGGCCCGCCCTATTGATGTGTAGATTTTATATATATTCGGGGGTCCCCCAGGAGGACCTCCACAGGGCCCTGAGGCTGGCGGCCGAGAGGGATCCCTACGCGCCGGGCGGCTTCCAGCACGGCGACGGCTGGGGCTACGCGGTGTATACCATGGACGGGTCCCTGGCCTACTACAGGTCGGCCAAGGCCGTCTGGAGGGATCCCCACGTCCCTCCGCTGGGCCTCGCCGGCCTCGCCCACGCGCGCGCCGCCTCCAAGGGGGAGCCCCTGGGGCTGCTCTACGCCCACCCGTTCCAGGCCCAGACGCCCGACGGGCGCATAATCTACGTGGCGCACAACGGCTCCGTCGACAAGAAGGCGCTGGCCGAAGCCCTCGGCCTGGACCCCAAGCCCCTCTCCGACAGCTGGCTCCTCGCCCTGTTCCTCGCCGCCCGCTGGGGCGACCCCGAGGCCGCCGTGGCCGAGGCAGCCAGATACGTCAAGACTGCCCTGAACCTCGCGGTGCTGGAGGTGCCGGGGCCCAAGGCCTACGCCTACTCCTACTACAAGCTGCCCGAGGGCCCCGAGAGGGACCTCCACGAGAGGTACTACAGGCTGTACGGAGTGCGGGGGGAGGGGTGGAGCGCCGCGGTGTCCTCCAGCCTCGCCAGACACATAGAGGCCGCCAAGGAGCCTCTGGAGCCCGGCAGGCTCTACGTCCTATAGCCGCGCGGCCCTCAGCGGCTTGGCCGAGGCCACCTCCTCCTCCAGGTACCACTCCACCACGAGGTCCTCCCTCTCGGCGAGCCTCACGGCGGCCGAGAAGGCCCTCCCCCACCTCTCGTACTCCCCCACGACGGACCAGCCCTGCCTCACCAGGGAGAGGTCCTCGTCCCTCCCCGATATCAACAGCCTATCCCCCCTGCGGAACAGCCGGAACATGTATACGTGCGTGTACTCCTTTAAAAGCCGGGGTTTTACTGAGGAGAGTTTAACTCTAAGTACCTAGAAACTTTCTGAGAGGTCTCGTGATGAGGCGCGTGAGGAGGCGGCGGGTGGCCGGAGACGGACTGCTGACGCCGCGGCTATTCCAGACGCCTGTAGATCGCGGCGAGGACCAGGACCTTGGCGAGGTCGGCCGCGAAGGGCACCTCCCAGAGGCCCAGCAGCACGAGGGGGACGGTGTAGGCGAAGGCCGCCGCGGAGGCCAGGAAGGCCTTGGACAGCGACGGGAGGCGGCCTCTGAGGCGCGCGTATATGAAGTACCCCATGACGGGCTCGCCCCAATACGCCGCGGCTATCGCGGCGGCGCCTGCGGATACGCCCAGGGCCAGGGCGGCGACTCCGGCGGCCGCCAGCCCTATGACCGGAGGGCCCAGGAGGTTGAAGGCCCGGCTCTCGAGGACGCTCCGGAAGCTCCGGTAGACGTGGACCGCCACGGCGACCAGGGCCGCCATGACGGCCAGGTTGGGCGCGCTCGACGCGCCCAGGTAGTAGACCGACGGCGTGAGGAACAGTATGAGTATGCCGGCGGCTATGCTTCCCCTTATGCCCCTCGCCAGGCCGGATCGACGCTCCATCGGGCGTCCCTCGATGTGGAGATAAAAGCTTACCAGGTGCCCCTCACGGCCCAGCTCGGCTCCCGCGGCGGCTCGACCTCGCCCTCGGCTCTGTACCTCTCCACGGCCTTCTCGTCCACGTCGACGCCTATGCCCGGCCTGCTGGGGACCTCGACGTGGCCGCCCTCCACGGGGAGGGCGTCCCGTATCAACTCCCTCTTCCATCTGGGCCAGAAGTCGTAGAAGGACTCCTGCACGGCGAAATTCGGTATCGCCGCGTCGAGCTGCAGGGTGGCCGCGTGGAGGACCGGCCCGTTGGCGTTGTGAAACGCCGTCAACACGCCGAAGGCCTCGGCGATAGCCGCGGCCTTCCTGGCCTCCGTGGGGCCGCCGAACCTCCCGAGGTCCACCTGGATGTAGTCGGCATACCGTATGTACTGCAGGAGCTGCCCCTTGTTCACCACGCGCTCGCCCAGAGCCACGGGCACCCGCGCCGCCGATCTGAACCTGGCCAGCCCCTCCAGATCCTCGGGGTGGACGGGCTCCTCCATGAAGTATATCCCGTAGGGCCTCAAGGCCTCGGCGGCCCTGACGGCCGACTCTGCGTTGAAGCGGCCGTGGCACTCTATGAGTATATCCACGCCGTCCCCCACCGCCTCCCTCACCGCGGCCACGGCCTCGACGGCCCTCCTGAGCGAGGCGCCGTCCAGCACGTCGAAGCTGTCGCGGAACGGGTCGAACTTGAGGGCGGTGTACCCCCTCCCAACCACCTCCCTGGCCCTCTCGGCGAAACACCCGCGTCCCTACAGCCCCCATACCAGCCGTTGGCGTAGAGCCTCACGCGGCTCCTCGACAGGCCCCCGAAGAGGAGGTAGAGCGGCGCGCCGAGCTCCCTGCCTATGATGTCCCAGGACGCCATGTCGAACGCGCTGAGGGCGGCCGCCGACTCTATGGACACCGAGTAGTTGAAGTCCAGCCTATACCAGAAGAGCCTATTCGCCTCGACGTTGTGGACGTCCCTCCCGCGCATGGCCTTGGCGAGCGTCCTGACCATGGCGACCACCGAGGGGGCGCGTATGGACGTCAAGGTCTCGCCCCACCCGACCCTCCCGTCCTTGGTGACCACCTTGACCAGCAGGACGGTCGAGGCCCAGGCCGCCGGATCCTCGGAGCCTCCCGAGAGGAGGTAGGGCTCCACCTCCGCCACGGCCATGTGGAGGCTCCGGCCCGGCTTTAAAAGCCAGTTGGGTATACAAATAAATAGAGGGAGCATCCACTCCATGCGGGTCTCGGTCATAGGTCTGGGCCGGATGGGGAGGGGCATGGCCCGCAATCTGGCGAGGAGGGGCCACGAGGTGCGGGGCTACGACGTGTCCGAGGAGGCTGTGAGGGCCGCCGGGGTCCCTCCCTGCGAGGTCCCGCGGTGCTTCGAGGCGGACTACGTGGTCCTGGCCCTGCCGACGGGCAGGGAGGTGCTCGACGTCTTGAGGTCGGCCCCGGCGTCCGCCGACGCGGTGATCGTCGATACGACCACCCAGAGCCTGTCGGAGCTGAGGCGCGTGCTGGAGGCCGCCGGAGGCCTCAAGTACCTGACCTGCAGGGTGGAGCGGGGGCCCAGAGACGCCGAGGAGGGCAGGCTCGTGCTCTACGTCGGCGGCCCCAGGGACCTCTTCGAGAGGGCCTCCGAGTTCCTGGCCCAGCTCGGCGAGCCGATCTACGCGGGCACACACGAACAGGCCACCGCCCTGAAGCTCGTCAGCACGGCGCTCCTGGCGGCCAACACGGCCGCGTTGGCGGAGGCGGCGGAGATCTTGAGACGCCTAGGCCTGGACCCCGACTCGGCGATCGCCGTGCTCTCCAAGGGAGGCGCCGCTTCGGCGCAGCTCAGCGCCCGCATGCCGGCCATGTTGAGGGGCCAGTTCCCCGTCGGCTTCTCGGCGCAACAGGCCGAGACGGTTCTGAGGCAGCTGCAGGAGCTGGCCGAGGAGCTGGGCGTGGACGTCCTGCCCGTCCTGGGCAGGGTCAGGGAGCTCCTGAGGGAGGCCGCGGCCGCCGGCATCGGCGGAAGCGACATAGCGGAGCTCGCGCTGTACGTCAAGGCGCTCAACGTGCAAAGTCCGCACTCTCCGCATAGGTGATAAACTCGGCCCCCCAACGCCCCGTGGAGGTCGTCGAGGTCCCCGGATGCCCCCAGGGAAGCCTGGTCGTCGTGTCCTACCTGATGGAGAGGCGCCCCAAGGCGGCCAAGTTCCTCGTGCCCGACGGCGAGTGCGTCGCCGTGTTGCGCTTCATCCTGCCCCACGTGGGCTACGCCCATAGGGTGACCAGGCGGGACAACCTCTGGCTGGTGGAGGTCGAGAGGAGCCAGCCGTAAGGGATAAAAGGCCCGCAGGGGTTTCGGCCGATGCGCGCCGCCGGCCGGGGCGAGGACCCGCTCTCGGATCTGGACTCCTACGACATAGGGGGCTCGGTCCTGGACGTGGGGACCGGCTGGGGCGGCCTCCTGAGGTACCTCCTGTCCCGGGGGGCGGCCGAGGTCTGGAGCGTCGACGTGGATCCGCGCGCCCTCTCCCGGGCCGAGAGGGAGTTCGAGGCGGCCGTGAGGGCGGGCGTGTTGAGGCTGTTGAGGGCCAGGGCCGAGGAGCTGCCCTTCGAGGACGGGCGCTTCGACTACGTGATCTCCCTCGCCGCGGTCCACCACTTCTCGGACGTGGGCGCCGCGTTGGCCGAGATGGCGCGCGTCTCCAGAGGGTACGTGCTGGTCTACGACTGGGCTCCCGAGTCCGCGGGGCTGGCCAACCCCCACAGCGCCCGGGAGCTGGCGGAGGCGATGGAGGCCGCGGTGGAGGCGGGCAGGAGGCTGGGCTATCGCGCCGAGAGGCGGGGGCTCTGGTACAAGCTGGAGCTGGCAAAGGCTAAATAGAGGCGCTCGAAGGCATCCATGGGGATCGCCAGGAGGGCACTCCTAGCGGCCATCCCAGCCGCGCTGGCCCTCGCGGCGTTCTACCTCTACGAGAACTACGGCAGGTTGGTGGAGCTCCTGGCGGGCGGAGGCTCGACCGCTACGACAGCCTCCGGCTCCGCGACCCGGATCGCCTCGGCGACGTCGAGGCCGCCCTCCCAGCTGGTCCTCCCCGAGCCTCTGCCCGGCTACATCTTCGCCAACGGCGGCGTCGTCCTCTCGGAGGACGCGATAGCGTTTCAGCTCCTGCCGGGCATGACGGGCGACTACGCCGTGCTGCTCAGCGCCGACGGGCTGAGGGTCCTTCCCGACGACGCCGAGATCGTCATGAACACGGACCACTCGAACATAACCGGCTCCCAGCTGGCGAACGGCCTCTACTTCTTCGGCGGCGGCGAGGAGGCGGCGGCGCCTTGGTCCCCGTGCGCCGCGCCCTGCTCGCCGTACATATCCGTATACGACGGATCGCGGCTGAGGGTGCTCAAGATACCCAGCGGCAGCTGCGACAATATGAACTTCACCGGAGTTGCCTACGACGGGGAGCTCTACTACGCCTTCGGGGGCGCCAACGCGGGCAGCCAGACGGGCGGGACCGGGGTCGTCGTGCTGGGGCCCGATCTAGGGATAAGGGCCATGAACGGCCTCTCGTTTTACGACGACGCCGGCAACTTCCTCAACATGTACCGCTCGGGACCGAAGCAATATAGGGGCGGCGAGATATACACGCTGGCCTACAGCGGCAGGCGGCTCCTCCTCGAGTCGATCGAGCTGCCGGTGCCCGACGCCGGGCGCATCTGCTTCCAGCAGAACGTGAGGCCCAGCTTCAGGGGCATCGTGGCCGACGACTTCGACGGAGGCGCGATACCGGCCCTCGCCGAGGACCTCTCCACGGCCTACTTCAACGGATCCGAGGTGGTCCACAGAGCCCCCGACGGCGAGGTGCTGGAGCGGGTGAAGGTGCCGAACCCCGGCGGCAACGTCTACATAAAGATAGTCGAGGGCGCCCTCGTCGCGGCGAACCAAGACGGGTGCATCCTCAAGGTGCTGTCGCCGACCCCGAGGGAGTTCAGAGGCCTGGGCTTCGTGGACTGGCGCGGATACGCGGCGGTGTTCCAGGGCTGCGAGCTGTCGGCGGGGACGCCCGTGCAGTTGACCCCGCTGCTCTAGAACTCAGCCACCACCTCCCCCGTCTCGGGCAGCCTCTTGTAGCCGGGGGGCATGTCCTCAGCCGACCTCACCGCCTCGACGATGGGCCTGGCCCTGGCCAGAGCCTCCCTCCTGATGAGGAGGTCGTAGACCTCCCACCCGACCGGTATGAAGTCGAGGCCGTAGAGCTCCGCCGCGTACCTTATGGCGAGGCCCACGTCGGCCCTCCCCTGCGCCACCGCCGCGGCCACCGCCGTGTGGGTCCTCACCTCGTATGTATAGCCCCTTATGGACTTCGCCAGCTCCTCCAGCGAGGTCCCCCTCGCCCTAGCTATCCTCTCCAGGTGGAGGTCCAGGAGGGTCCTCGTCCCCGTGCCCCTCGACCTGTTCACCATGACCACGTCCTGCCGCAGGAGGTCCTCGAAGCCCCCTATGCCCTTGGGGTTGCCCCGCGCCACGACCAGCCCCTGCTCCCTCGCGAACCCTCTGACCAGGACGGCGCCCCTGACGCCCAGCCTCTCCACTATCGGTGCGTTGTACTGGCCCGTCTCGGGGTCCAGCATGTGGGTCCCCGCCACGTCGGCCTCCCCCCTCTTCACCGCCAGCACTCCGCCCACGGACCCCACGTAGACGGCCTTCACGTCGAACCTCGCCAATATCCTGTCCAGGAAGATGTCGTTGCTGCCTATGAAGTAGAGAGACGCCGGGCGGTACCGCTCGAACAGCCTCACCTCCACCTCCTCCCCCTCGTCGAGGAACTCCACGTCCTCCGGTATGACGATATAGCCGTCGGCCCTGGCCAGAACCGATATGGCGCCCGACTCGGCGTTGAGGGGGTAGGCCGCAAGCCCGCCGCCCCTGTCTATCAGCACGACTGGGTAGAGCGACCGCCTGCCCTTGGCGCCCTCGGTCTTGACCGAGAGCCTGGCCCTATAGACCGCGGGGGGCTCCGGCCTCAGGCACTGCATGGCCAGAAGGGCCGGCCTCACGACGGCGTGGAATATCATGAGGGCGCTCGAGGGATATCCAGGCAGGCCCACCACGAGCCTCCCGCCCACCCTGGCGGCCACAGTCGGCTTGCCCGGCCTCACCTTTATCCCGTGGAACAAAACCTCGCCGAGCTCCCCCAGCACCCTGTAGGTCAGATCCGCCATGCCGGCCGACGTGCCGCCGGATATCAAGACGACGTCTCCCTTGCCCAAGGCGTCCTCCACGGCGCGTCTATACGTCGACGCGTCGTCGGGTATCCTCCCCGCGATTATCGGCACGCCGCCTGCCTCCAGGACCGCGGCCGCTACGGAGAAGGTGTTCACGTCGTATAGCTTGCCGGGGGCCAGGGGATCTCCCGGCTCCGCGAGCTCGTTGCCCGTCGAGATTATCGCCACCCTGGGCCTCCTGTACACCTTGACGCGCCGCAGGCCCGCCGCCGCCAACACGCCTATCTCCCGCTGCGTCAGCTTGGTGCATCGCCTCAGCAGAAGCTCCCCCGCCGAGAAGTCCGAGCCCGCAGGCATTATATTCTCCCCGGGATACGCCGATCTGTAGAAGACGACCGACCCGGCCCTCTCCGAGGTGTACTCCACCATCACCACCGCGTCGGCCCCCCTGGGTATCGGCGCCCCCGTGGCCACCTCGGCCGCCTCGCCCCTGGACAGCTCGAAGCGCGGGAAATCGCCGGCCTCAACCCTGCCCTTCAGCGCCAGCGACACGGGCGCCAGCTCGCTCGCGCCGACGAGGTCGGACGACGACACCGCGTAGCCGTCGACCGTGCTCCTGTCGAACGGAGGCACGTCCACCGGCGAATACACGTCCACGGCCAGAGACCGGCCGTAGGCCTCCTCGAGAGGCACCTCCTCGGTCCCTAGAGGGCCGACGGACCTCAGCAACGCGTCGACCGCCTCGTCCAGCGTTATGAGGTCGTGAAATATGACCCGCCGCTCCACTTAGACGAATGCCGTATTTAAATAAAAGAGGCGGCCGACGTGGTGTATATATGTAAACGAAATCCCCGGTCTGTGTTATTTTTGCACATTTAATAGAGTATTTGAGGCTTAAAGATGGGCACTTCCATGGCGGGGATTCCCCTATTTCAGACGCCGCCGTGGGCCATAGGCGTCTTCTACGCAGTGTTGGGCTTCGCCTTCGGCGTGTTGGCCGAGCGCACCAACTACTGCGTAGTGATAGCCACGCATCAAGTGATGGGGGTTAGATACAGCCGGATATACGAGATTATTCTGACGGGCATAGCCGTATCTGCGTTTTTGACGGGGTTGTTGGTCGCGCTGGGCGCGGTCCCGGCCGTAGACGCGTATGCCTACATGCCGGGCGCCGGCTGGTACACGGTGTTGGGCAGCTTCATATTCGGCTTCGGCATTATGCTGGGCCAGGGTTGCATGGTCGGCATGCTCTGGAAAAGCGGGCAGGGCTACGCGGTCAACTGGATAGAGATCCTCGGCATGATAGTGGGGACCATAGTGTTCTCCTTCCCCATATATCTGGGCCTCGACCTAGACAGCTGGTGGCACGCCACAACCGGCCTCAGCATCGCCGACGGATCTCCGTCGAACTACGTCCCGTATCTGCTGTCCTCGGCGCTTCCCATGAGGCTGGCCGCGTTCCTCGCAGGGCTTATCTTCTCGGCGGCGATACTCGCCGTGGTCTGGAAGATCAGGAGGAACAGGCTGGAGTTCGAGGGGAAGGAGAGCCTCAGGAGGTCTCCTCTGCTCACGGCGCCCTCTTCGCCATCTTCATGGTGGCCTCCTTCGTCTTCCTCGCGGGACGCGGATTCAACTACCTAGGCGTCACTACGCCCGTGGGCTTGTTGGCCGAATACGCCACGGTCCCGTTCGGCGACCCCTCGATGCCGAAGAACTGGTTCCAGACAGTCCCCGTGCTCAACCCGTTCACGTTCTTCGTCCTGATGGCGGTGGCGGGGGCCGCCGTGGCCTCGATAGCCAGAGGCACCTTCTCCATAAAGCTCCCGCCGCCCAACACGAACAGNNCNGCCGAGCTGGGCTTGGCCTTCGTNGGAGGCGCGGTCCTGGCCATAGGGGCGAGGATAGCGCAGGGCTGCAGCGTCGGNGGGTTCTGGACCGGGCTCGCCGGCCTCTCGCTCTTCGGGCTCCTCTTCACGCTGGGCTTCATACCCGGCACGATAGCCGGCTACTACGCCTACGTCTTCCTGAGCTCGAAGGCGGCGAGGAGGGCCGGCACGTCGGGGATCAAGATAGAGGTGGAGCCCCGTAAGGCCGGCGCCGCGTTCGCGGTCGCGTGGGGCCTCGTGCTGATAGGCGTAGGCCTCTACGCCATGCACTACGGGCCGCTTATGTCCAAGGCCATGGCCCCCGCCGTAGCTTCGCAGTACGGCTACGACCTGATAGGGGCCGGAGCCTTCGTGGCCATCGCCGGCGTTATCGCCGCCGCGCTGAGGCGTAGAAAAGCCTAAATATATTTTTATAGTATATTTTTTATATTTTTCTTTCCAACCC
>CisS_allDRAFT_1000274_pt1 | contig 10488 bp, 9 predicted proteins | sample CisSprmetagenome_FD_10649 | JGI IMG/M metagenome (IMG submission 10649) | reverse complement strand
CTGGTTAACACAATGGCCACTCTTCTAGCCTCAATGGCCTTCATCAGTGCATTAACCTTTAAGCCAAGGTACCTCCTGAAAACCGGCTCAACATCCTCAACAACTAGCCTATGCGGATCAGCCACAAGGACCCTTGAACCTGGGTTGATTAGCTTAGCCGTCAGGGCGTAGAAGTATCCCCCAGAAACAACAATTATCCTATCAGCCTTAACCGGCATGAAACACCCGGTGAATGGCCCAATGGCTGTGCCGTGTATTTTCCTGGCTAATGATTCGGCGTATAACTTATATAATAATGGGTAAAGTAGTATTGAGCCCTCATAGCCGCTTAACTTAAGTGATAACGCGTCTACAATGTCCTCGTTAGGTACGTAGTAGGCTGGTAGTGCATAAGCCTTAAACCCCTTACCATTGATTACCGTTACCCTACCCCTCTCGGTGGTGAAGCCGTTAATGTTCATGAGTAGTTCCACGTTGCGTGGTAATGCATGACCAATGTGAACTAGGTCGAAACCGGGGGGTGGTGTGGCTATGTCGCATATACCCCAGGCATTCCTGCCACTAACTATGACCTCCCCCACGCCGCGTTTCTCACTCAATAGTTTGGACAACTCAATCGCGGCGTTAATTAGGCCTATTGGCGCCTCAATCATTATGTTCCTACCTTTAACCAGCTCCATTAATTCCTCGATGCCGTCTATCACCAAGTCCCCAATCCTCATCATCAGCAATCCGGCTCTAGGTTAATAAACCCTACATAGGTTGCTTAACTAAGATGCATAGTGAGGTAAAGTATGGATACTACGATGCGGCGGAGAGGATAACCGCAATGTCGGCATTAGCCGTATTATCAACGGCAATTGGAATGGCCTTTAATGAACCCGCTACATCCATAGTACTAGTTGTAATGACCATGCTACCCATGTTACTATTCCCTCCAGCTAAGAGTTACGCGACAGTGAGCATACTTTACCTAGCCCTGGCCTTAATCACCTACAGTAATGTTAATTCACTGAGCCTCATTAATGAACTAGTGGCTATGGTTGGCATTCTGGCGGCGGTTTCATTAACCATCTTTCAACTACCCACCTGGGTCCGTTACTTAACTTTAGGCTCCTACTACGTGCTCGTGGTTATGTCGTCAGCTAACGAGTACTCGCTAATGTACATGATCTTCAGCTTCCTATTGCTCATCTACATCTCGGCGAGGGCATATAGTGGACCACTTAAACTACCGTATAGATACCCAGCGTGGGTGATGTATACCCTGGCGTCCGCACCCATGTTAGTGGCTATATTGGGCTATAGGCTAGGTGGGGTTATCCAGGTGTTACCAAGCCTACTTGCAAGCTTCTCACTAGTCACACCCCTGGTTAAGTCAAGTAGACCTGGGCGTGCATTGGCCATAGCTTTATCACTACCGTCAATGTTAATCATGCCGGCAGCGTCAATGCTCCTAATCCCTGCATTGGCATCCTTTAGAAGGGTGAAGTTTCATAGGGGTATACCACCCCCTGAAACGTGGGTTGACGCTTGGATTAGCGGTAGGTACTACATTGAGAGGGTTATTGATGTAGGGGGCTTCAGCTACGTTCTACTTGGCCGCTACGGCAATGATAGGTACGCCATAAAGGTACTTAGGTACACAAGCCCAGGCAATACGCCCCTGGCCAGCGACCTTAAGGTTGTTCAATCTTTTAAGAGGGAGATGACGAGTTACCTGCTGGTTAACAGTAATAGGGTTGTTAAGGTTTACGAGATCCACATAAACGAAGATAAGCTACCCTACAGGAACCTTGAGTCCTACCTTGAGGACCCACCCTACATAGTCATGGATTACATGGAATACGGCTCCCTAAGACGCTACTTAAGGGAGACAGGTAAGTTGAGTTTAAGCGAGGCCGTCAGGATAGCTTATGAGGTGGCCTTAGCCCTAAAGGAACTTCATGAAATGGGTATGCTTCACTTAGACCTTAAACCCGAGAATATATTATTTAAAGATAAGGATAGGAGGATAATTAAACTCGGGGACTTAGGCGCATCAAAGGTTTACGCTGGGCGTAGTGTTGAGATATCGCAATTCTCACTGGCCTACTCAGCCCCAGAGGTCCTTATGAACAAGGCCGCCACTGATAAGGCCGACATCTACTCGCTGGGCCTAATAATCTATGAAATGTTGATGGGCTTTAACCCACAGCAGTACGTGTTGAGGGGACTCTTACCACCCATAGACCCAAGTATACCTCCACCCATAGCTAACTTGATCCTAAGGAGCATAAGCATCGACCCCCAAATGAGGCCAAGCATAGGTGAAGTATTGGCAACGCTGGAGATGTACATGACGAAGAGTGATGCGACTTACAATACAAGGCACTACGTGGGTAATCGGACTGCTTAGGTTCATTGATTCTAACATTGATGAATTACCGAGTCCCATTAGGTGAATGAACAAAGCCATGGTGTACCTCCACAACTAGCACTTACGAAACCACAAGCAAAGTAAACCAACTGCAAGACTCAACCAACCGAGCATCAAGCGGAAAATGTGCAGTAGGGATTCTAACCTACCTTACTATGCCTTAATCATGAAGCAGGTTAACCCTTATTATCGTGTACATGCCTAACCTAACCACTAAACCATCTCTCAACTCAACTTTATTAACACGCTCAAACACACCATTATTATACACGTAAGTGCCGTTTTTGCTATTTAAATCAGTTAAAACCAGCGAACCATTAACATCCCTGCTTATCACGGCATGCCTCCTCGACACGGTTATATCTGGTATGACTATTATGTTCTCTGGCGCACGCCCTATGGTTACTGAGTTGAAGTAAGCCATATCTACGTCTATTGACGTGTTCTTAAGTGAATCAACAGTCGATTCTATGAATGTTATCCTTATTTTGTTGGCTGGCTTCTGCTCAACACGCCTAGTGGTCTCTGAACCAAGGTCCTTCACATTAACTGTAGTATCACCCTTTCCACTATTCTTCATTATACCCACTTCAAGTCGCAGCTTAAATATTTTACTAGCATAACATAATTAATCATTTCCCTCCCCCTAATCGAGGTAGGCAATACCCTTCATTAATGCACTATGAGGATCCTTATTAGGCTACATTACATTACTTTTTAATCGTGTTGTTTTTGTTTGCGGGTGTTAGTGTTTTAAGGTGTCCTTAAGTTAGGGGTGATCTTGTTTTCATTGAAGATATTTTTCTTGGCGTGTTAAGACTGTTGTCGACTTGGTTGTGAGGGATCCTGAAACTAGGTTAAGGTTTACTGAGACAGTAACTGGTGAAGCCAAGGTTAAGACCGGTGCAGGCATGGTGAAGGACGTACCCCCACGGATTTCCGGTAAGCTCTACTGGTCATCCACACTATGGCGGCGAACACAAGTGCAGTACAAAGGGCAGGGGGTTGGGGATCTGGCTAATGGGGAATAAGGGAATAGAGAGAGGATAACGTTAGAGAAGGCGCTATAAACGCGATTAATTACATATTATTTATAGGGGTATTAACCATGAAGCTAGTATTGAAGAATAACACCACTTGAATTATGTACCACTCGCCATCGTGGTTGAATGCAGGGTACTAACTTTAGCTTAATCTGGTTATCCTTATCCTAACGTTGCCAATCCATATTACACGTGTTTCGTCAATGCCTAAAGCCACAGAATCAACCCCCTTTAACACACCCTTATCCTCAATCATTAACCCCTTGCCTGTTACAATTAGGTTACCTTCATTGTTAATGAGCGTAATGGAAACGTCACCTACCTTAGCTGGAAGCGTTACATCGTTACCTTTACCGCTGCCCACCGTGACCTTATCCCTAACAAGCACGCCCCTACTGAACTCCACCTGAGGCTCTATTATGCTTATTACAACGCTTGGTATCTTTTGGCACGTTGCAACATCAACAAGTACAGTCATGTATAGCCCAAACCCTAAGGCTATCCCCATTAATACGGCAGCCATTACGGCATATGATGATTGAAATGAGATGGCTGAAAACGCTGTAATGTACAGTAATGCGGCTACGCCACCAACAAGTTCATTAGCCCTCTTACAGGTTATGATCCTTTCCCTAACGTAAACCCTCATTAAAAGTACCATTGCTGTGGAGACCAGTATGAGAAACAACATGATTGATAACGATGTCCCTATGCCTATAGGTATCCTAAACATGAAACGGTCCAGGATATCGTAAAGTAGCACCATTAGTACTAGTAGCACCAAGGCTGGTATGTTATGTATTATCAATGATTCAACCTCTGACGTTAACCTAAGCCTAACCATACTCAACACCCAGGTAATCAGTTATCCTACTGACCCTACTCGGCATGAGTCTTAAGGCCCCTTTGTACGTGAGTAGCCTGTCCAAGAGCTCATAGGCCTCGGCACCCCTTCCAATTGGCCCATTTTCAAGCGCCCTTTTAACCGTCTCCCTTATGTGCCAATTACCAACCGTTACGAAGTAACTTGGCAGAACCTCCCTAAATATTACCACCTCAGCCGTCCTGCCAATCCTATTAAGGTACTCAAGTATGGGTAGCCTTGCAGCGTAGAAACCACCATCCATTTCACTAAGCCTTCCCCCGTAATCCTCATCAACCACGTGGACCACTACATCCTCACCGGTAACTAGGGCTGAGGATGGGTACCAGACTTCAATCCACCTAGCCCTATAGGCACCCGGCCTAAGCATTACTACGAACCTGTTGCCTAAGTATTCCCCATAGAAGAGGAGTTCCTCGCTAAGCTCAGGGAGACTAAGCACCCTATCCCTCAGCCTACCACCTATTATTGAATCCACAGCCGTTATAGACCATCTGGTTGGTACAAGCCTCCTTCTCCTCCTCTCACCTAACATACCCATTGATAACGCCCTTGTTAGCGTGTAGACGCTTAAACCACCCTTGTAGGCCTCCCATACGGCATCAGAGGCCTTAGCATCATCATTAATTAGCTTGTCGATGACCCTAGGGACCTTGGGATTGCTGGATACGTTAATCCTAAGCGCCATCGCCGCTGGTGGGTTAGGCGCCAGAAGCTCATTAACGCCAAGCCCCGTTAACCTACCCTTAAGCCTAGCCTCCATATCAACCGGCCTCTCCGAGACCGAGGCTGGGGCCAGTTCATTATCGTATAGTGCTTGGATTTCATTAACCTTAACCCTCATTGAGGCGGCGACCATCGAGGACCTGAGTCTAATTATGTCGTACAGGCTTAACCTACCCCACCACCCACTGGGGTCGTCGTAGTATGCGGCATCTATGCCGTGGATGTTGGGCGGTATGTTAAACATAACGTTAACTGCAGGGTAACCAGCCTCCCCAACAACCACGGATGGGGGTGATGAACCATCAACACGCCCATTAATGTACCTACCCACCCTACTTAACGCCAGTCTCCTCTCAAGTATTGGGCACCTTGGCAACCCACACAGGTTCCTGTACCCCTTGCAGGCTAGGCATAGCTCAGGCCTGATTCTAATACTAGTCACGGCTGTTTGAATTAATGTGGTGGGTGTTTAAAATTGTTTCATTAAATTAAGCCGGCGCCTTAGTCACATTGACCGTGAATGAGAACTCCTTAACCTCACCAGGCCTTATGACCACTAACCCCATCCCATTGTGGTAGGCGTCTGGGGCACCACTCATTGGCTCAACGGCCACCGCTCCTGGAACCCCTGTATAGACCTGAAGGTACCTCATGTTAACCCTGGTCATGGTTATGCTTGAGTATGATGATTTAAGCTCAATTGGGTCATCGACCAGGAAGCAGTCATCCCAATCGCCCCTAGTCAACTCACGCCTTATGAGCCTACCCGTGGGTATCTTGTCCACTGCCTCGCATTGATAGGACTCGCCACCAGCCCTAATATCCCAGTCACTTGAAACTAGGAAGTATGGGTGGGCGCCAACGGTTAGTGGTGCATCCGATGAACCAATGTTTTGGATTATAAACCTGGTCGTTAGGCTGTTGCCGCTTAACTCATACTTAACCGAAATGTCCAGTACCGTTGGGTAGCCGCTGTGCCTAAGTACGTAATTAAGTAGAGCAGAGTTTATCGTTGATTCCTTAACCACGAAGTCCTTATCAAGCACAAGACCGTGAATAGCGTTATTCTCCCTAGGGGGCCACCATTTAACCGGTAAAGTATACCTAACACCATTAAACACGTACTCGGCTCCACGCACCCTATTGGCGTATGGTATGAGAATTGCCATACCACCCCTCGTAGGCATGTCAAGGTTACCCCTCAGCACCACATCCTTACCTCTAATGCTCCACGAATACAAGTACGCACCCCTCTCATAGATTACGACTTCAGATTCACCATCCCTAAGCCTAATCACGGCTATACACCCAGTTAACTAAGGTTAAAAGTATTATCACCATGCAGAGGCCCCATCCCTCACTGATCAATGCCGCTGAAAAGGGTTGCTAGGCTAACAGGGTTTAATGCCAGTCGGCATACTTGGCTTTAAAAACGGGTTATACTACAACTATAGAGTTTAGTGTAGGCGTTGGACTAAGTAGAGCCGCGTTCATAGTGGGTAGCTTTACGGCTTTCATGAAGCCGCTGGAGCTTGAGTTCTGCGGTGACTCCTACTGCACATCACTACCACCGGTAGGTACCTGTACAGGTATGAGGTAAATGGTGAAGCGCTACTTGACAACGCACGACAAGCCTTGCCCTTTCTAGGGGGTGGGGTTGCTCTGCTGTGTGGGTTTCGCCGCGCTGGCGATGCTTGAGTGTTTGGTACTCAGGTTGGTGCCCTGGAAGGGGTTTTCCCTTGCCTTAGATGAGCCGGTGGGGCAATACCCCACTGTCACCACCCCACGGTAGACGAAGTAACACCCAAGACCCCAGCAGTGAAAACCCGCCCAAAAGGGTGGGAAGGGGGTCATCCAGGTTACGGTGGTAATAAGACCTTAAAACGTCATGCCCATTCACCACACAGGCTCTGATAACCAGCCTTTAAGGTAACTTTGGAAGGTCATTCAGAATACAAGAGGTGGTACTTCGTAGATGGAGGTTATGAGGCTCTCCTTAACGTTAAACGTATGCCTAAACTTAATGCTAAATACACCGGTAAATGGATTAAGGGTGTATCAATACACTGGCTCATGAATGGGAGGTTAACGGATTCAGGATAGATGTGGCAGCGGGTTTACCACCATGGCTTAATGATTCATCCATAACCTATGGTGATGGGCCATTGAAGTCGAGTTAAGTAATGAACCGATTAAGGGTACTTAAGTAATGAGCGCTGGGTTCTTCTCGATAAGGTTTAAGTGATGCATTAGATGGCTCTAACTGCAACAATAATGTACATGTTACCTTCACCCTCCTCATTTTTCTCGATGGATTCACCCAATATCTTAAGGAACCTGAGCAGCATCATGTAGCAGACGTAGTCGTCAGTCTTAATTATCACTCTTGAACCAATTGGAACCTTAACCAACTCCCTGGCCACTATGTTCAATGGGGTTGGGCAACTCATGCCACTTACATTAATCTCATAGACACCATCAACATTACTTACACTACTCATAGACTCAGTCTCTACTTTAACGCCTTTTAGATGTACGCAATTGGGCATAAAATGCACCTAATCATTGGTTTAAATTACCTAAGGGGGTTAATCATGCTCGTGACCATGAGTAATACACCTATGAGTAAGGAGGAGAGGATAAGCAGATTCTTGAGGCATGTGGGTAAATACGCAGCCATAGGTGTCAACTTGACGTCACTGGCCCTAGGCTGCTCCGTTAAGGTAGACCTATACAACGTCCTGTACCCCGCATTAGCCATTGTAAGAAAGAGGATTAGTAACCTAAACATCGATATTGCACCCCGTGAGGACGTGGCGGTGCTTAAGGGCAGTGAACCAGAGGTGATGAGGGTTATAACTAGTGTAGAGCCGCTGAGGATTCCCATCAGTGATGTGAACACCTTTAACCCAGAGACCTTGGTTATCCTGGCTGAGGTTTTTCAGGGTGATGCAGGTGACCCAGATTCCCTAGCCAACCTAATGGTTAAGCTTTACGAGGAGTTGTCTAAGGCTGGTGTTAAGATAACCATAGGTAAGGGGCATAGCATAGTGAGCACTAAACCCAACGCCAGCATCTACGTCCTCGACTTCGTGAAGACCAGGGTTAAGAACGACTCCTACACACTCATTAATAACGATACTATTCAGGTCATTGACCCAACCGACGACATCGCATCATATAGGCAAGTGTCAGTGGCGCTTAGCAACGCCCTCAACGACCTATTCTCTAAGGGAACCTACAAGAACCTTGAATTTTACCCAGTCTACGATGCACCTGGTGAATACAGTGATAGGCTGCTTGCCGAGGTTAAGAGGTACATAAATGAGGTTGGGGGTAGGTTCCACGATGTTGAGCAGCCTAGATTGGGCTACCTCCTAATAGGGTCCACCGTAGCCGGTGAGTTGGATAAGGAACCACCCATGTTCTACAGCGCAATTAAGGAGGGGTTTAAGGTGCTTGTGACTAGGCCCTTCGGTGAATTAAGCATAATAGGCACCTACGTGGGGCTTCACGTCGATGAGGATCTTTACGATAAATTCGAGAAAGAGGTCATGAGTGTTAATGAACTTGAGCGCATTAAGGATGATGTACTTGAGTGGATGTCAAAGCCAAACATTGATGTGGCTAGGGTGATATACAGGCATCTACCTGAACTTGGCCACGGCTTCAAGGATGATGAGCACGTGGCCGCCACCATAGACATCAGCGGACCAGGGATATTCGTCTTTAAGGAGCTTGCAGAGACCGCTAGGGTGGATATTAAACTAAGTAGCATACCACTGATAAGCCCAGAGGTAGCGGAATTCGCGGCCTCAAACTACATAATAGCCGACGCAACGGCAGGCACAAATGGGGCAATAGCAATAGTGGCCTCGGGCAAGGTCATCGATGAGTTGGTGGATGAACTCAGTAAGATACCTGGGTTAAGGCCTATGGTGATAGGTGAGGTGGTTGGGAAGGGTGGTGGATCATTACTAGTCCCAGACTACGTAACCAGGTACATTAAGGATAAGTCACTCCTCGCTAAATTAACAGTCGCATCAAACATACTTCAAGGTGTTGCAAGGGTTAGGCAAACCTCAAGGTTAATTAGGGCTGAGATAAGGATCACTGGTAAGGTTCAGGGGGTTGGCTTTAGGCCACTGATAAGGAGGAATGCGAAGTCGCTTGGATTAACCGGTGTTGCTAGGAACAATGAGGATGGGTCCGTGTCGGTAATAGTGGAGGGGGAGGAGGGTAATGTGAAGGCCTTCATAGAATCCCTAAGCAATATTAATGTTGCTGAGGTGAGTAACGTGGATATTAAGTGGAGTGAGTATAAGGGCGAGTACGCGGACTTTAACATTGAGTGAGGGCAAAGGCCGAGATCAACGGCCTAACCAGTTGAAAGCACAATGCCCACCTCACCAATAGCCAAGGATTTTTAAATCACAGCCAACCGACGGAACCGTGGAGGATGTTACTGGTAGGGGGTTTAAGGAGGTTAAGGGCGTTGACCAGGTTTTAAATGAGGCCTTAAGGTTCATTAGGCATGAACCCAACGTAGTTGAGGTTAACCTCGAGGATGCGGTTGGAAGGTATTTAGCCGAGGATGTGTATTCAAGCGTCAATGTACCACCATTCAATAGGTCGGCCGTTGATGGCTACGCCGTGAGGAGCATAGACACATTCGGGTCATCGCCAACCAACCCAGCGATACTGAGGGTTAAGGGGTACCTACAGGTGGGTGATGACCCAGGAAGGTACATCATCGGCCAGGGGGAGGCTGTGGAGATAGCCACAGGGGCCCCACTACCACCTGGCGCCGACGCTGTGGTTATGTACGAAAACACAGGTAGGAGGGGGGATTATGTTGAGGTTTACAGGCCAGTGGCCCCAATGGATAACGTGTCAAGGGTGGGTGAGGATGTTGCCGCCGGTGAATTAGTGTTTAAGAGGGGTACATTGATTAAGCCTTGGGATTTAGGGGTATTGGCGTCCATGGGTATTATTAAGGTTAAGGTCTATGAACCAAGGGTGGCCTTACTGGTTACTGGTAACGAGTTAGTTGAAGTTGAGGATGTCGCTAAGAATGGCCTACCACCTGGTAAGGTGATAAACAGCACCAGGTTTATACTGGCATCGATGCTTAAGGAAATGGGCTGCACCGTGGATTATCTCAAGCTCCCTGATGATGAGCAAGCAATAAGGGATGCAGTCATTAAAATGCTTAACAACCACGACGCTGTAATAACCACGGGTGGGGCATCTGTGGGTAAGGCCGACTACACGATTAAGGCTGTTAGGGGATTAAACCCAGATTACATAAACCATGGGCTAGCGATTAGGCCGGGTAGACCCAATAGCATAGCTGTGAAGGATGGTAAGCCAATATTCATGTTGAGCGGCTTCCCAGTGGCATCATTAACAGGCTT
>CisS_allDRAFT_1000262_pt1 | contig 10729 bp, 10 predicted proteins | sample CisSprmetagenome_FD_10649 | JGI IMG/M metagenome (IMG submission 10649) | reverse complement strand
GAACGCCATAGCAGTTGTTGTGCCAGCGGGGATGGACTCACCAATGATTAGGGCCCTAAACGACCTACCTAGGTTCTCACCAAGCACCAATCCATTATCAACCATTCTCTCAACAACATCCCTCCTAAGGGCATCGCTTTTAATTATGTCGAGACCTGGTTCACCCTGTAAATCCACGTGCGGTATCAACGGCTTGACGCGTGAGCCGGCATTAACAACGAGCACGCCCGCATTGATGAGCCTAAGCGCAGCCCTCGTGATGAGTGCCGGCGTGGACTTACCGTCGGGGGTCATTGGTACGGTATTGATCACTCTGCACTTACCGAGCAGTAGGTACTCGGCGTCTGCGGCGGGCGTAAAATGCGTTAGTTCGGGTTTTGCTCCGGCTATTGTGATGCCAGGGATTAGGCTTACGTCGGTTGTGCCTATTGTTAGGGTAAAGATGAAGCCTTGTTTGATGGCATTAATGAAGGGCTCGAAATCCCCTAGGTGGATGGTGTATTCCATAACCGAGTCTGGTTAGATATCCTATTAATAAGCATTTCACAGTAAGGTGGGGCTATTTCACATGTCTGGCTTGGGCCATGGTGATTTTAGTATTTTCTCGGCCTCCTCACCGTATATTATGTTCATTACATCAAAGACCCTCCTTCTCACCTCGCCTATTGAGTTGGCTATTATGTTAACGTGCCCCATCTTTCTCCTGGGCCTCACCTCAGCCTTATTGTACCACCAAATCTTAGTGCCCGGTATTGACAGTATCCTGTTTGCCATGTCCTCATTCCATGGTTTACCGAGTATGTTAACAATGGCTGAGGGTCTCAGTAACTCTGTATCACCAAGCGGGTAATCTAGTATGGCCCTCACGTGGTTTTCAAACTGGCTCGTGATGGACCCAAGCAGTGTCCAGTGGCCCGTATTGTGGACCCTGGGTGCGAACTCATTTATCAACACATCACCACCTCTAGTCACGAAGAATTCCACGGCTAGGACACCCACGTAATTTAATGCCTCAGCCAACTGCTTAGCTAGTCTCAACGCCTTAGTTTCCACCTCATCTGGCACCTGGGCTGGTGCGATGCTGTATATTAAAATGCCCTCATGATTGTAATTCTCAATGACCGGGTAGAACCTGACCTCACCGCTTGCTGACCTAGCGAGGACCACCGATATCTCTTTACTGAACCTCACAAATTCATCCACGAGAAGCGGGTATTGATTTGGGACCTCACTTAACTCCTTAGGATTACTAGTGTAGTATTGCCCCTTCCCATCATAGGCACCGTAGGGGACCTTAACCACACACTTCCCAAATCGCTCCACAGCTGACTCAAGCTCGCTCCTGGAATTAACAACCGCGAATCTAGGCGTCGGCAACCCAACCTCCCTAAGGAATTCCCTCTCCCTTATCTTGCTCTGTTTTACCAGGACTGAGGTTAGGTTTGGCCTTAGCTTCCCGAGTTCATGCGCCATGGCTAGGGCCTTTGGACTCACATGCTCGAACTCGAACGTCACAACATCGCTACTTGACACTAACTCCTGCCAGTGGTCGCCCACGAATGCCTTATCCGCAACCCTGAGGGCTGGTGCATCCTCATGCTCATCATGCACGTAGAACCTGACGCCCAGCTTTCTACCCTCAATTATCATCATAAGCCCCAGCTGTCCACCACCCAGGATCCCCAGGGTCTTGCTAGGCATCCTCCAACACCGTCCTCATTACCTCACTCCTCATTGAATCCATTAACTCAACAACCCTCTGCTTAAACTCGGGGTATTTGATGCCGAGTATCCTGGCTGCAAGCAACGCTGCGTTCCTGGCCCCATTTATGGCTACGGTAGCCACTGGTGTTCCGTACGGCATCTGGACTATGGATAGTAGGGAATCAATACCATTCAACTGCCTAGACATTATGGGGACGCCTATGACGGGCAACGGCGTGAGCGAGGCGGTCATTCCCGGCAGGTGGGCTGCGCCTCCGGCCCCCGCTATTATGACCTCGAGACCCCTATTCACAGCAGTTTTTGCGTACTCAAACATCAGCTCAGGGGTTCTGTGGGCGGAGACAACCCGCACCTCGTATGGTATACCGAGCCTCTTTAACTCATCCACCGCATCCCTCATGACATCCCAGTCATTTTTACTACCCATTATCACACCAACCAGGGCTTTGCCCCTAGACATTGTGGTATTGTTTAAAGAAAAGCTTTAAAATTTTGTCTCTATATGATAACGTAATGCAGGAGATATTATTAAAACAAATGTTTAAACAGGTGATGAAATGACGCTTAAGGATTACGAACTCGACATAATTAGGAGCGCATTGGGTAGGGAGCCGAGTAGGGCTGAGTTTATGATCTTCGAGGCCGAGTGGAGCGAGCACTGCTCCTACAAAAGCAGTAGGAGGTGGTTGAGGGAGCTACCCACGGAGTCAAGCCACGTCGTTAGGGGGCCAGGTCTCGACGCACCCCTAATTAAGGTTGGTGACGTCTTTGTATCCTTCAAGATAGAGAGCCATAACCACCCATCCGCCGTGGATCCATACGATGGGGCTGCCACGGGGGTTGGGGGCATTGTTAGGGATATCCTAACCACGGGCTTAAGGCCAATAGCATTACTAAACAACCTACACTTCGGCAACCCAAGTGATAACCACTCGCTCTGGATCGCCAGAAACGTTGTCAGGGGGATATCGGACTACGGAAATAGGATTGGGGTTCCCGTCGTTGGAGGCGAGGTTTGGTTCGACGAATCATTTAGCAGAAACCCAATAGTACTCGTAACATGCGTTGGCGTTGGCACCGAGGAACAGGTTGTGTGGGGTGAGGCTGGTCCTGGCGATGTCGTGTTAGTGATCGGTAATGACACAGGTAGGGATGGGATGCTAGGTAGCGCCTTTGCGTCGAAAACGCTGGGTGAGACTGATGAAATATCCGCGGTACAGGTTGGTAATCCACTACTTGAGAAATTATTGATAGATGCAATAACCGAACTAGCCCAGAGGAGGCTTGTAAAGGTCGTTAAGGATGTCGGTGGCGGTGGCCTAGCCACGGCATTAAGCGAGTTGGCATCGCAATTTAACCTAGGCATTAGGGTCTACCTGGACAGGGTTAGGCTTAGGGATAAACTAAGCCCTGAGGAGATCCTAGCCTCGGAATCCCAGGAGAGGATGGTGGTGGTTGTTGATCCTAAACGTTTGGATGATGTGAAATCGCTACTTGAGGGTTACGGTGTAGGCTATGACATAATCGGTGAATTAACGGGGAATGGGCGATTCGAGGCGTTTTATAAGGGCGAGAAAATCGTGGATTTACCCGTGAAGTTAATCACCAATGCTCCTGAGACGAACTACGAATATTCCGAACCAACCTGGCTCAGGGAGCTTTGGGAAATCCCACCATTACCGCAGGTACCGTTTAAGGACGCACTAGGGAGAGTACTTGCAAGCCCCAATGTGGCTTCTAAGGAACCCATCTACACACTCTATGATCACGAGGTTGGTGTCAGGACGGTCATTAAGCCAGGTCAAGCCGGGGCGGCTGTCCTAAGGCTTCTGGAGGAGGATGGTGGTGATGGTAAGCTGGGTATTGCCATAAAGGCTGACGCAAACCCCAGGTACTCATTCCTGGATCCGTACGTGGGGGCCGCGAACTCGCTGGCTAAGGCGTATAGGAACGTGGTCTCCGTGGGCGGTAGACCCATAGCTGCCGCGGACTCCATAAACGTGGGGAACCCAGAGGTCCCCGATAGGTACTGGTACTTCGTCATGTCTGTCAAGGGCTTGGCGTGGATGTCGAGGTCATTAAAGATCCCAATAGTTGGTGGTAAGGTGAGCTTCTATAACGAGGACTCGATCACGAATACCGTGATAAAGCCTGTCGTCACAGTCGTAGTGCTTGGGGTGTTAAATGATGTTGGTAAGAGCGTTGGTGGTGGATTAAAGGGGGGTGGTTCACTCATTGTTATTGGCTTAACGGACAATGAGTTGGGAGGCTCTGAGTACCTATATAGGGTTCATGGTTTAGTTAGGGGTCAACCACCGAGACCTAGGCCTGAGGAGGAGTTGCGTAACGCCGAGGCTGTGCTTAGGCTAATCGAGTATGGGTTAGTGGATTCATGCATGGATGTGGGGCTTGGAGGTCTCGCAACGACACTGCTGAAGATGTCCGCGATTGGTGGGGCGGGCTTTAGTGCCGACTTAGCAAAGATCCCTGGCAGCGCCATTGATCCAGTGACAGTGGCATTTTCGGAATCCAATGCCAGGTACATAATCGAGACACGGGATACTGATAAAGTAGTGAGCATCCTTAGGGAGATGGGTGTGCCCCATGCGGTGATCGGCTCATCAGAGGGCAGTTCGGCTAGGTTTCTGTGGAGGGGTGATGAATTGGCAGAACTAGGATTAGGTGAGGTGTTGAGGGATTACTCATCCCTATGGGGTGTATTTTAATGTGCGGTATATGGGCATTCATGGGCTTGGGGTCCCCGAGTTACGTAGTAAAGATGGCGCCATGGCACATGCATAGGGGTCAGGAGGGTGTGTCATACGCCTGCAGCGTTGGTGGTGCTTTGATAAAGCTCGATAACGTGAACAACCTGGCATCTACATTATGCCTAGGCCACGCCAGGTACTCAACAAGCGGTCCTTACAATGTGGAGCTCCAGCCCATAGTACTGGGTGACATGGCCTTGGTCTTTAACGGCACCATAGCAAATTACAGGGAATTGGCNAGGATAATGAGGGGTGAGGGACTTGAGGTCGCTAACGAGCATTATGACGCCTGGGTCTTGGCAATGTACCTGAGGTACCTATTGACTAAGCATGGGGTTGAGGGTGCCATTAGGAGGTTATTCATGACCGTCAAGGGTGGCTACGCAATAATTGCGATATGGAAAGGGCAACTACTGCTGATTAGGGATCCCTGGGGGATAAGGCCGTTGAGCGTTGGCTTTAACGAAGATGGTATTGCCGCTGCCTCGGAAACAAGCGCCCTTGAGGTGCTGGGTTTTAAGTGGCGTGAGCTGGAGCCTGGTAGGGCTGTTGTTCTTAACTCCAGGGGTGACGTTAGTGAGTATGGGGATGAGTTTGGGAACGGTAAAAGAGCTTACTGCGCCCTTGAGTACATCTACTTCATGAGACCTGACTCCTACTTCAATGGGATAAGTGTTTACAATGTTAGGCAGAGGCTCGGTTTATCACTGGCCAGGAAGGAGCCTATTAAGGACATCGACGTAGTGGCCTCAATACCTGAGTCAGCAAGGATCGCCGCCCAGAGCTACGCAAAAGCCTTGGGTAGGCCCATGGAGGATTTGGTAGTGAAGAATAGGTTCCTCGGTAGGAACTTCATCAAGCCGCCCATGGAGAGGAATGGGGAGCTTTATGGGATTGTTAGGGAGGGGGTTAGGGATAAATCGCTTGCTTTAATTGACGACTCGATAATTAGGGGCGACACACTCAGGTCATTAATACCGAGGTTGAGGAGGTATGGTGCACGTGCAATCCATGTGAGGGTCTCCTCACCACCGATTAGGTACCCATGCTTCATGGGTATGGACTTCCCAACACGTCGTGAGTTGATAGCCCATGGTAGAACCATTGATGGTGTCAGGGAAATACTTGGTGCCGACTCACTAATTTACTTAACAGTTGATGAGTTGTTGTGGTCAATAGGTGTTGATGAGGTTTGCACAGCATGCTTTACGGGCAACTACCCATTTGACGTGAACATTGATGAGTTGGAGAGGGATTTCACCAGGTGATGCGCATGGGCACGGCAGGTTTACTGGGGGTTTTGTCATTCCACGAGGGTTGGGACATAGGTGATGTCATCAGGTATGGATTATCAGCATTGAGGCATAGGGGTGAGGTGTATTTGGTCTCCGTGCTATCAAACGAGGGATTATTAACCAAGAGGCTGGATGATGTTAAGGACATCGATGTTAATGGATGGGCCGGCATCGCCTGCTCTGCAACGGATGACTCGGTATTTGGTGTCATTAAATGCGGTAATGTTGATGTGGCGTATTGTTACGAGGGGCAGGAAATTAATGAAGGGGAGATATGCGATATAGTCCTTAACGGGAAAGCCCCAGGTAAGAGCTTAGTATTGTTGGCGTTGACAAGTAATGGGCACCTGGTTGGCTATAGATCGGTTGATGGGCGTAGAGCCCTATCCCTAGGCGCTTACGGCTTTGACCTGGCGCACATGTCAAATGAAACCGCGGCGATAAGCGCAGCTGGCGGTGCCGTCAGAACCCCTGTAAGGCCTGGCTCCATAATCGACATTTCTAGGTACGTGGTGAGGGAGTTGAGGGCTGTTAATAGTGATGAGGATCCCAAGCTGTGTTCCCTGGAGTTTATCTACATGAGTAGGGCTGATTCCGAGATCGATGGTCATTCTGTCTATGCCTTTAGGAAGGCCCTGGCCCAGAGGTTGGCGGCCAGGTTGAGGGGGCGTATTGCCGATAGTACTGATTTAGTGGTTGGTGTACCTGACACCGGGACGCTCTATGCATTAAAGGTTGGTGAGGCGTTGGGTAAGCCCGTGGAGTTGGCGTTAATGAATGTCGAGAGGCGCAGGTCCGCCATCATGGATGAAATCACGACTAGGCGGTCAATAATACACCTAAAGGTGAATCCCATAATCAAGGAGCTTAGGGGCAGGAGGGTCCTGCTAATCGATGATTCATTACTGAGTGGTTTAACGATTAAGGAGGTATCACAGATATTAAGGCATAGGGCTGGGGTTAGGGAGGTTCACGTGGGTATCGCAAGCCCGAGGATAGCCAGGGCATGCCCATACGGCGTCACCATGCCGCCAACGAGGACGTTACTGGCGAGGGTGTTCCGTGAGGATAAAGAGCTGATCAAGGTCCTGGAGGTGGATTCAATAACCTGGGCCTCCATTGATGACCTAACTAATACAGCGAGGGATGTCGGAATCACTGGGGAATTATGTATGGAGTGCTTCCGGGGCGGTGATTAACGTGGGCTGGACATACAAGAGGGCTGGGGTCGACCTTGACCTACATCACGAGATGCACAGTTACGCCATTAAGTCGATAAGGCAGTTAGCGAATAAACTAGGCGTTAGGATTAATGAGGGGGCCTTCACGAGGTTTCTGGACCTAAATGGTTTTGGCCTTACGCTTCATATGGATGGGGTGGGTACGAAGTCACTGATAGCGTGGGCAACACGCAGGTTTAGGGTGCTGGGTTGGGACTGCGTAATTGGTAATACAAACGATATCGCCTGCGATAATGCCAAACCACTGGCCGTAGTTGATTACATAGCGTTGAGGGATAACGATGTCGATGCGGTTAGGGGCGTAATTGATGGGGTCCTCGAAGCATTGAGCAGAGTCGGAGCAGTACTGCTTGGCGGTGAGTCTGCAATAATGCCTGACCTGGTCAATGGGATTGATGTGGTGTGCGCCGTCCTCGGAATTAGGAATGGGCCTACGGAGGATGTTCGCGTGGGCGACGTGGTTGTTGGGGTCTCATCAGGTGGTCTCCACATGAATGGGTACACACTGGCACGTAAGGTATTACTGAGCAGGTACAAACTCGATGACCAGGTGTGCGGTGAGGAGCTTGCCGACGCCTTGCTTAAACCCACGGCTGATTACGGCAAGTTACTCCTTGAGTTATATAGTTCACGCCTAATTAGAAAAGCCGTGCATATAACGGGCGGTGCCTTCACAAAGTTAAGGAGGGCTTTGGGGCCGGCCAGGGTCTTTACCTTGAGGCGCCCGAGCCGCCCTGCTTATTTCAGGAAATTCAGAGGGTTGGTGGTGTGGGTTGGGATGAAATGTACCGGGTATTCAACATGGGTGTTGGGTTAGCCCTCTTCGTAAACCCCGAACATGTCGAGGAGGCCCTCAAGGTAATTAATCGCTGGAGCATCAATTCCTGGATCCTTGGTAGGGTTGTTGAGGATGAAGGGGGTGTTTTGAGGATTAGGCTATGGAATGGCTTGGAGGTTAGGATTTAATTCCAAGCAGGGCATTTAATTCAGCATATGCTTTAACAAGGTCCATCGCCGAGGCACCCTTCCTAAATAATTCCTTATCCAGGTGTTTGCCATTCCTTAGTATCCTCATTGTATCACCGCTCATCTCATCAGCCAGCAGCAACCTACCGCTCCCATCAAAACCGAACTCGAGTTTGAAGTCAACAAGAATGAGGCCGCGCGTGCTTAGTAAATTCGTTAATAAGTCATTTACCCTGAGTGACGTATTTATGATCTCCTGTAACTCCTCCCTAGTTAATAGGCTTGCCTCGGTTATATCATCCATGGTCAGTAATGGGTCGTGAAGCTCATCACTCTTTAAATGGAACTCCACCAGTGGTTTTGAGAACCTGGTTAGGGGTTTTACCATGGGCATCCTCTTAAGGAACGAGCCATACGCGTAATTCCTAACGATAACCTCTATCGGCACCATCCTCAGGGCCCTAACGGTTATCCTCCTATCACCATCCCAATCAATGAAGTGGGTCCTAACACCATTACCCTCCAGGTAACTCATGAAGAATGCCGTCTGAGCAGCCGCCAACCTGCCTTTACCTATGGCCACCTCCTTCCTCAATCCATCGAATGCCGTGACCTCGTCCTTAAACTCCATGACAAGCCACTCATTATTGAGCTTGTACACCCTCTTGGCCTTGCCCTCGTAAATTAACTCCACATGGTAAGGTTACCCCTAGGTAATTTATAAGTTTTATTATTTATTTAAACAATATACGTGAAGATTAGGTTTATAAACTCCGTAAATTATTTAAATGATTGTGATAAAAAGCAAGGTGTTAATTGTGGGGGATGGTGCACGCGAGCACGCAATTGCGTTAAAACTCTTAGAGAGTCCTCATGAGCCGAGGATCTATGCCTTAATGGCACATAGGAATCCAGGTATTGAGAGGGTTTCCAGGCGGAGCGGTGGTTGGGTGGTCATTGATAAGTTGAACGTTAACGGCATCACAAGGGCAATAAACGAGGTAAACCCAGACATCGTGATTATTGGGCCTGAGGAACCCCAATTCGCCGGTGTTGCCGATAGGGCCCTTGAGATGGGGGTGCCCACCTTCGGTGTACCCCGCAGGTTAGCCATGATTGAGCAGAGTAAGGCATTCGCGAGGGAGTTGATGTGGAAGTATAAAATACCGGGTAGACTAGCCTTTAGGGCATTTAGGGATGTGAGGGATGCGGCGGAGTATATTAAAAACGCTGGCTCCGTTGCCATAAAACCCGCAAGACAGGCCGGCGGTAAGGGTGTCCGCGTCTTCTGGGAAAACCTAGCCTACCTTAGGGATGCCATGGGCACGGCCAAGGTATCGCAAGTCCTCGATGCCGCGAGGTCCGTCTCTAAATACGGTGATATTGAGGATTTGATAATAATTGAGGAGGCAGTAACTGGGGTTGAGTATACAGTACAGGCCATAACTGACGGTTACAGCGTTATTGCGCTACCGCCGATTCAGGACCACCCACACGCCTTTGATTACGACATGGGACCTGAGTGTGGTGGTATGGGGAGTATCGTGGGGCCAGGACCTAGGTTGCCATTCCTACTTGGTGATGAGTATTGGGAGAGTGTCGATATTGTCAAGAGGACGATAGAGGCATTGCAGAGGGAGGTTGGTGGTAGGTACGTTGGTGTCCTCTCGGGCCAGTTCATGCTTACGACTTACGGACCAACACTAATCGAGTACTACAGCAGGTTCGGAGACCCGGAGGTCACAAACGCCCTAGCCCTCCTTGAGGCTGACTTGTTGGAGTTGGTGGAGGCTGCGGTTGAGGGTAGGTTATCCAGCGTTAAGTACGGTTTTAAGGATGGTGTTGTGGCTATGACAAAGGCCGTGGCGCCCCTGGGCTACCCACACAATAGGGATTTGGCGGTTAATAGGACGGTGATCATGAACGAGGACGCAATAACCAAGCTAGGTTGCGTCGTATTTTACAGCTCCGTTGAGGAGGTTAACGGTGTTTATAGGACGCTGGGCTCAAGGGCTGTGGAGATCATGGCGCTTGGAAGTACATACCAGGAAACGTATGATAGGGTTGAGGAATGCGTATCCCAGGTCTCGTCACCAGATTGGCAATTGTTCCATAGGGTGGACATCGGAAGCCCCGAGCTTATAAATAGGAGGGTTTCCGAGGCCGAGCTCGTTAGGCAGGTTTACATGTGGAGGCGCTCCCACGGGCTTGGTAGGGTCAGGGTTGATTGGGTGCCTGGCAGGGAACCCATTGTGCATGATTACTCGTGATCATACACCGTATTTAATTAATTATTTAAATAATGACCATAAATATTTCGGGGTAACTTTTATAAAATTTTTAATTATTCACTTAAACAATGGGGACGAAGGAGGTTGTGAATAGGAGGTACTTGGTTCATGTCGCCATTGTACTGAGGGGCTCTAGGGATCCCGAGGGTGAGACCATACTTAAGGATGTTATCGTAGCCTCAGGCTTCAACGGTGTATNTAAGGTACGTAGTGGTAAGTACCTAGGCTTCACGGTTTCTGCTGCGAATTCTGAGGAGGCCGCAAAGATTGTGTCCGGTTTATGCTATAGGCTTAGGATCTACAACCCAACGGTTCACGAATTACTTGTGTTGGGTGTTGAGGATGAGGGTTGCGGTGATTAGGTTCCCAGGGACCAACGGTGACTTAGACGTGGCCCATGTACTGAATAGGGTTATAGGCTTGAGGGCTGACGTGGTGTGGCA
>CisS_allDRAFT_1000259_pt1 | contig 10815 bp, 11 predicted proteins | sample CisSprmetagenome_FD_10649 | JGI IMG/M metagenome (IMG submission 10649) | reverse complement strand
CAAAGGGCGTGCCCTGAATTTCCCCAAAGACCTTTAGCTCCATTCCATCCAAAAAGCTCAAAAGGAACCACCTCTTTTTGGCGGTGGCATAAATGGAAATAAGGTTTAAAAAGTTTAAAAAGTCCTTAGGGTTCTCTTCCCTCCACTTGGCATACTCCTCTTGCAAGGTGGGATTAAACATAGAAAGGATATAGTCATGTGCCTGCAATACATGAACCTCTGGGTTTCTAAATAAAAACTCTCCCACTTCAAAGAAAATGCCCAAAAATTCCTGCCTGTAATTTTCTGCCACCTGTCCCGCAATGAGGTTTGGGTCTATGACGGGTCCAAAGAAGGCTAAGGGTATTTCCCTATTTTCCGTAGGCTCTCTCATCTGGCTTGGGTCCAAAAAGGGCGTTATGTAGGAGGGAGGCTGTTTGATGTCAAGGAATGCCAAGCTGTCTGCGTATTTAAGGTCGCAGACCACAGGCAAAAAGTTGTTGGCGTTTCTCATGTCCAAAAGTGGTGCAAAGTTAAAGAGAGGTTCGTCCGCAAAGATAGAAACATGCACAAAGCCCATAGCATCCGACAGGGCAAGCCTTTTGTCCTCTTGGCTGACGGTTATAACTCCGCTGGCGTTCAGGTCAACGCAGAACATAGGACCAAAGTCCATAAGCTCCTTTACCCTTTCGTTGATGTCCCCCTGACCAATGTCTAACTCCCAAACCTCCGCACCCTTTTCCTTGAACCTTCTAACAAAGGCTTTAAAGTGTCTTAGTACGCCCTCATACTCTCCCACTTTCAAAAAGGCAATTCGCATGAAAAGAATTTTAGCACAAATAAACCGAACTTAAAAGACAGCAAAATTTACTTTATCACTTCCAAAACTTTTAGTAAAAACTCAAAGGCGTTTTGGTTCACAAATATAAGAGCAAAAAGGAGAATGATAGACAGTATGGCAAATTTACGGTCAAGCCTTAGGAGAGGCTGTTCTAAAAATCTACCATAGCCCTTAAGCATAGCTATAGTGCAAGATACCAGACAGAAATAACAAAAGTAAGGAAACTGCAAGCACCCAGAAGTTCCAAGGAACAGCCTCACTAAAAACTTGACAAAAACTTACTAAAGATTATTATTAACATCCATATCAATTATGGAGGTGAAAAATGTTTAGTGAAAACATGCTGTCTGCGAAGGCTTTGGAGTATTTGAATAGGGCAAAGGAGCTGGCAAAGGCTCAGGGGGATACCAAGGTTGACACAGACCACCTGCTATTTGTGATGCTCTCCGATGAAAAGTCTGCCCTGAGAAAGTATTTGGAAAAAAGAGGTATAGAACCAAAGGAATTTTTAAGGAGGGTGGGAGATTATTTACAAAGGGTGAAGGCTCAGCTTGAAAAGGTGGCAGACCAAGAGGCTAAGCATCTAATAGACCTAAGAAGCAAGATAATGCAGATAAAATCCGACATAGGACAGGTACAAATAGAACTTGACAAAATAAAAAGGGCAAAGGAAGAACTCAAAAGGGAAATAGAGAGGGCAAAAAGGTATGGAGATTACTGGACCCTGAGAGAGCTTGAAATAGAGTATTCAAGGCTTGAACGCCTACAAGCCCAATACAGGAGCCAATTGGAGGGGGTAGAAAGGAGTCTGTCGGAAGTTTTCAAGCGGGAGGATGTAAGAGCTTTTCTTGAAAACAAGCTCTCCATAGATGGGCTCGTCCGAAAAGCTTTGGAAAACTCTCCTGTTTTGGAACAGCTGAAGGACATCGGACTATCTCCTGAAAGGTTCATAGATTTGGTGGCAAAGAAGGTCTTTGGTAAGAGTCCCACCTTTGATTATTCCCAAAACTTAATAAAGGTTATGGAAAGGGCTCAAGACAAAGCGGTGGCAGAGGGTTCACCGCAGGTGGAACCATACCATATAGCGGGAGCCCTGTTGGAGGTGGAGGAGTCCATAGGTAATAAACTATTAAAGGAAACCGTAGGAGGTGAAAAGATGAAGGATGTAAGCCAAGAGCTAAAAGAAGAAGAAAAGTCTCCTCTGGAGAGGTTTGGCACCAACCTTACCCAGCTCGCCAGAGAGGGGAAACTGGACCCTGTCATAGGCAGGGAAAGGGAAATCAATCAGGTTATAGAGGTTCTTCTCAGAAAGTCCAAAAACAACCCAGTGCTTGTGGGAGACCCGGGCGTTGGTAAAACCGCCATAGTGGAAGGTTTAGCCCAAAGGGTCGTCAATAAGGAAGTTCCCGCCGAGTTGCAAGACAAAGAGATCATAGCCATAGACATGGGTTCCTTGGTGGCGGGTTCCAAATACAGGGGTGAGTTTGAGGAGAGGCTAAAAGCCCTTTTAGAGGAGGTAAAGCAAAAGTCTAACATAATCCTTTTCATAGACGAAATCCATACTGTAGTGGGTGCAGGAAAGGCTGAAGGCTCCTTGGACGCAGGCAACATGCTAAAGCCTGCCCTAGCAAGGGGAGAGATAAGGCTCATAGGTGCCACCACGGTAGATGAATACAGAAAGCACATAGAAAAAGACCCAGCCTTAGAAAGAAGGTTCCAGCCCATATATGTGGATGAACCCAGCGAGGAGGAAACAATAGAAATCCTAAAGGGGCTACGCCCAAGGCTTGAAAACCATCACAAGGTTAAAATCTCCAACTCCGCCATAGAATCTGCAGTAAAGCTAACCAAGAGGTTCGTAACCTTTAGAAAGCTTCCCGACAAAGCAATAGATGCCTTGGACCAAGCCTGTGCAAGGAAAAAGCTCTCGGTGGTTTCTGTACCACCGGAGGTTCAAGAGCTGGAAAGAAAAATAAAAGCCCTGGATGAAGAAATTCAAAAAGCCTTCCTTGAGGGCAACTATGAAAAGGAAGCCCAGTTCAAAATAAAAAAGGCTCAGCTTGAGAAGGAAAAGCAAGAACTTTTAGCAAGGATAGGTTCCACCGATATGAAGATTCAAGAAATCAAAAGGCGTATGGAAGAGTTAGACAGGGAAATCATAAGGGCTTCTGAAAGGGGAGATTACGAGAGGGAGGCAAACCTGAAGATTGAAAAAATAAAGCTTGAGAAAGAGCTTAAAGAATTAGAAGCTAAAAAGAGCCAAGAGTTGGTGGTTACCGAAGAGGACGTTGCCCAAGTGGTTTCCGAATGGACAGGCATACCCCTTTCCAAGCTAAGAGAAGAAGAGATGGAAAAGCTTTTAAAGTTGGAAGAGGAGCTTCACAAGAGGGTTATAGACCAAGAGCATGCAGTAAAGGCAGTGGCGGAAGCTATAAGAAGGGCAAGGGCAGGTCTGAAAGATCCCAAGAGACCCATCGCCAGCTTTCTCTTTTTGGGACCAACAGGAGTGGGTAAGACAGAGCTTTCCAAAGCTCTTGCAGAGCTCCTCTTTGGTGAAGAGGATGCTATGATAAGGCTTGACATGTCCGAGTTCAAAGAGGAACACAGTGTAGCCAAGCTTATAGGCGCGCCTCCCGGATACGTGGGCTACGAAGAGGGTGGAAAGCTTACAGAAGCGGTGAGAAGGAAGCCCTACTCGGTGATCCTGTTGGATGAGGTGGAAAAGGCGCACCCAAGGGTTTTTGACTTATTCCTGCAGGTTCTGGACGACGGAAGGCTAACAGACTCTCACGGCAGAACGGTAGATTTTAGAAACACTGTGATAATTATGACCTCCAACATAGGCTCCCAGTATTTGCTTAGCATACCCTTTGACGGAGATGAAAAGGCTATAGAGAGGGAGTTTGAAAAGGCAAAGGAAAAGGTCCTTGAGGAGCTAAAATACCACTTCAGACCGGAATTTCTTAACAGAATAGACGAGGTTATCGTCTTTAAACCTCTAACCATGAAGGAACTGCTTCAGATCGTGGATCTCTTGGTCCAGAGCGTCAATAAACGCCTTGCAGATAAAAACATACACCTTGAGCTCACAGAACAAGCAAAAGAGCAACTTGTAAAGCTCGGCTACGAACCCGCATACGGTGCAAGACCTCTCAAAAGGACTATTCAAAGATACTTGGAAAACCCGTTGGCGGACAAGATCATAAGAGGAGAGATCAAAGAAGGAGATAAGGTGCGCGTGGATTATTCCAATGGGAACTTTGTCTTTGTTAAGGTATAATATTAGCCATGTATGATGTGATCATCGTGGGTGGAGGAGCAAGCGGTTTAGCCTGTGCCCTTACCTTAGCTTCTTCAAGGGGAAGGGGCTGGAACTGGGCAGAAGGTAAAACTTATCTGGTATTTGACACGGGCGAATCGGACCTGCACAAGGCATATCTGAAGAATGTACCGGGCGTCCAACCCATAACCGGCACTCAACTTTTGGAAGTTATAAGGGAACAGATAAAAGACTGGGGCGGTGTGGAATTCTCCAATGAAAAAGTAGTTGAAATAAAAAAAGATGGGGAAGTTTACAAGGTGTATACAGAAGAGGGAAAGGAATATAGCGCCAAGTATGTGGTTTTGGCAGGGGGCTTTAAGGAATTTTCCATAAAGGGTCTGGAGCTTGAAGTGGTGGAAAATCCCAAATCTCCAAAACCGGGAAGGGTTATGATAAAGCACAGAGATTTTGAGGCGATGCCAAACCTCTTTGTGGTGGGCACATTGGCGGGTCTTAGCTCCCACTTTACCTCCTGTGCGGGTTCTGGCGTAGAGGTTGCCATAGAGATCCTGTCTCGTATGGCAGGCAAAAGGATCGTGATCCACGACGTGCCACAGGATTGAAAAGATCACTTCCTCTTCTTTTAACTTTAATCTTCCTTTCCCTCCTTTTTTACTTTCTTCCACCCAAGGAAATTTTCTCCCTCTTTGCGGAGGTTTCCTTAAAGGACTTCCTTTTGGCGAGCCTTTTTTATGGGTTGAGCCATCTTAGCAGGAGTCTGAGGTGGAGGCTCCTTCTTAAGGAGCTTTCTTTCTTCCAGTGCTTTTTAATAAACAGTGCAAATGTATTTTTGAACAACCTATTGCCTGCGAGGACCGGAGAGTTAAGCTGGTTTTACTACTCAAAACGCTTGGGTGTGAGCCTTCAAAAATCTGTGGGGATTTTTCTATGGGGTAGGATTTTGGACCTTATTGCACTCTTTGTGCTTTTAACCTTTTTTTATGCCCTTCATAAAGGAGATTTCAGGTTTTACATACTATCCCTCTTTTTATTTTTCCTCTCCCTGTTTATTCACATTCCAGTATCTAAGTTCAAAAACTTCAAGGGTGACCTTTTAACATCCACCTTTGCATCTTCCCTTTCTGTGATCTCAAGTCTTCTGAAGTTTTTGAGCTTAATTTTGCTTCTTGGTTTGGTTCCCTCAGTGGAACTCTTTCTGGGTTTTTTGGGAGGAGAGCTAAGCTCAGTTTTACCCATCCACAGCTTTGGAGGTCTTGGCACCTACGAGCTGAGTTTTTCTTTACCTCAAAAGTTCTTTGGAGAATCCCTAAAGGAAGGTATAAAGGTAGCCTTTGTATTTCACAGCTTTTTACTCCTCTCCTCCGCCCTCTATGGGCTTATAGCCCTGTATTTTTTACACAGAAGATAGCCCTAAACCTTACTCACACTCCTTTAATCCCAGCTTTCTGTAAAGGACCATAACAGGGCACCAGTTGGTAAAGGCAGACTGTATTTGGTTCAAGGACATAAACAGCAAAAAGAACTTCCAAAACCAATGAACATCAGAGGGGAGTATACCAACTACAAGCACCAAAAGTAGAAACACGCCAGATGTAAGTCTAAGAGCTCTATCCATAGTCATAGCAGAACCTCCTTAATAAGGATATTCAAATATAATTATATGCTTAATAGACAAAAGTGCAAGTTTTTTTACTATAATTTAAGAGAGGGGTAAAAAATGGGGTTTTTAAAGAGTCTTTTTGAACAAATCAAGGAAATTTTTCTCGGCAAGAAAGAAGAGGGCAGGAAGTTTTTGGGGTATTTCAGACAAAAGCGGTTAAAGTTTTTGGAAGAGTTCATAGGCATGGACCTTGGTTCTTACAAAAGAAATACAAGACCATTCATAGGCTACACGTCGGGCAATTGGCTTTTTGTGTTATTTTTAACTTCTCAAAAGAAGGGAAGGGCCTATAGAGTGGATATTAGCCTGTGTAAGAAAAAAGGGTGTCCAAGATACAGGTTTGCACCGGAGTCTTATCTCTTTTACGACTCAAAACATCAGGGGATTTACTTTTACAAATTGCCCAAAAACCTCGTAAAAGATTACGTATTTTGTGGTTATTGTGAGGGTTTAGAACACCTTGACAAGTTGAGAATAAAGGAGGTTATTAGTGAAAAGATTTAAAAGTCCATGATATAATTTAAGCAATGGAGGTGGGGTTTTCTAATAGCTTTTTCCAACAGCTTCAGGAATTAGTCAGACAAAGAAAGGAGCTGGAGGGTAAAAAGTTCTTGGGCATATTTGACCAAGATAATCTCAGAGTTCTTGAGGAACTATTAAAAACAGACCTTGGCACCCACAAAAGAGAGCGCAGACCCTTTGTTGGCTATTTCTACAGTAAATTGCTTTTTGTATGTTTTTTAACAACAAAAAACCACGGTAATGTTATGAGGGTGGATTTATCCCTTTGCAACAAAAAGAGAGAGTGTAGCAAGCTACAAGACATATCCTACGCCTTTTACGATAGAAAAAACAGAGGGTTTTACCTATACAGACTTCCCAAGGATCTTATCAAAGATTATATCTTCTGCGGTTTTTGTAAAGACCTGGAGCATATAGATAAGTTAAATGTTATAGAGGTGAAAGGTGATGGACTACAGAGAGCTTTTAATTAGATTTGCGGAGGGACGAGAAACTCCGCAGGAAAGGGAGTTCATAAAGAACTCCATCGCAAAGTTTATAAGGCAAACAAGGAAGGATGAAATCTTTAGAAGAAATTGGGGGGATGACTACTTAGAGGATGTTCTTTCGGAGCTGAGAAAAATGATGATCCTTCAGAAAAGCCTTATAGAAGAAAAAAGCTTTATAAGCTGGCGGTACTTTTTAAGCATAGTTAGGTCTTGCGTGGAGGAGTTTTATAGCAAAATCAGACCATCGGAGGAAATCCCTTACGAGGTGGCAAAGCCCAAAACAGAACAGGACGAAAGAGATATAGAAGAAACTAAAATTTTTGCCTACGAGGATAGGGTAGAGGAAAAGGCGGAAGGTCCAGAGTTTTACGAGGTTATGCTGGATCTAATGGACGAAAAGGACTATCCTGTTGTTTGCTATTACCTTTGTAAGGAAGTTCAAAAAAATTGCAACAAGCCCAAAGGTATTTCGGAGGCAAACCTGTATAAGCGTTGGGAAAGGTTCAAAAGAAAGCTAAAGGACCATTTGCCATACGAGCCTTCGGCAGATGCGGTGAAATACTTTATTGACAGGTTCCTGTCAGAAATTTGCCAAAGGCAGGGTTATATATAAATAAGAGGTGATTGGATATGAGGAATATTGAGGAACTGAAAATGTCTCTGAGACTGTACAAGGAAAGCTTAGGAGAGGAGAGGTTAAAGGTCAAGGAAGATAAAAGACAACCCGTTGAGATAGGTCAGGTTAGAGTCCTCTTTTGGATGCCTAACGAGTATGTTCTTATTTATCACATTGAAGACGAGGGACTTGTTCATGCAGTCCCTCTGACTGTGTGGGTTAGCCTTACCACATGTCCTTTAAGGTTGCACATAAAGGACAGAATTTTTGCACCTTTGCCTTTTGTAGTCTATCTAAGAAAAGAGATATTAGAACAGGAAAGCTATCCTATCGCAGTGGTCAGGCAAGAAACTATAGAAAAAGTATTAAGGGCTGTAGATAGATCGCCCACTTGGTCCGCAATAAAACCAAAACGGGAGTTTTTGAAGCTTGTTTGGAAAAGATACGAAGACATAACACTTAGTTCTCTATTCTACACGCATATTCAAAGGGAAAAACAGGAAGAAGCAACAAAGGGATTAGTGATCCAGCTTTTACCCTCTGTCATAGAAAGATACACATCCCAACTGCAAGCCTACCAACGCGCAGCACAGACAAAGGCACTAAAGGGCAAAAATTGGCTTGGCGTAGTAGAGGAAGGGAAGGTTGTAATATACTTGCCGGCAGAGTATGAAGGTAAAAAAGTGCGTATAAAGTTTTTTGAAGATGTTATTTACGAGGGAACTGCAAGCACAAAGGTTGTCCTTGAAAACCTTCCTGACTTACCATCCCACGAATACTTGGAGGAGCACTTACATGTGGAAGTTTTGGGAGATTGAGCGGGCACACTTTAAAACTCTCTTAGAAAGTGGCAAACTTGATGACCATATAGAAGAGCTTTATAGCCACTTTTGGGAGCTTCCACCTGCCCACCAGTATGAGCTTGTTAAATACTCAAAGGACAAAGAGATTTTTCCCTCTGCCCAAACCTTTAGAAANGTCTTTAAGGTTTCCGAAGAGACTGCAGTAGAGTTTTTCAAAGAGAAACACATAACATTTAGATTTCCCGTAGTGTTGAGTAATGGTGAGGGAGAGCTGATAGAGGCTGTGGCGGTTAAAAATCTTAAGGAAGTTATCACAAACTTAAAGAACATAAAAAGGCATCTCAATCCTATAAAAGAATTTCTCAAGACTGGGTTTGCGGTATTTTTTGACAGGGAATTTGCTGGAGCAAGCTTTCAACTGCCCACGGTTTTGAACCTTTATGTAGAAAATCTGCCACAGGATGCACTGTTTACCGGAGCAATAGACAAAAAGGGAAACATAAAATCGGTGGACGGCATTGAGGAAAAGAAAAAGCTGGCGAAAAAGTTTGGATTGAGACTTATAGAACCATACTATCTTAGCACAGTTGATGATCTAAAGGCTTGGTTTGATGCAGAAAGCTACGATGTGCCACTGTACATTACAAGAACCCAAGATAAATGGGAAGGAGAGTTTAAGAGTTTTCTAAGGGCAACGGGTATTTCGGAAGAACAATTAACAAAGCTTGAGGTGCTAAGTGGTTTAGAAACAAAGCCTATAATAACTGGGCAACTTACAGGTGATGATTGGGAAAATGTTTTAAAGGAATTTTGGAAAAGGTTCAAAGAAACCGAGAAAAACTTCACAATAAAGAGAGATTTCACATAGCCATAAATGGTCCAGCGGTCCTTGCCTTTGCCATTGGAGTTCTCTTTGGAAGCCAAAGATCCTTTGTCTTTTATCACTATCAAAACAATACCTACCATCCTATAACGGTGGGAAATGTGAGGGAGTTAAAGGAAAGGAAAAAAAGCCTTGAAAAAATTGAACAACACTTTCAAAAGGGAGGTAAAAGCCTTGTAGTAATGCTATCCTTTGCCCACCACGAGATGGAAAGCGACGTGAAAAATTACATCTCCCAAAGAGTANAAAATCCGTCCTACCTNCTTTTGCGAGCCAAAAGTAGTGGAAACATTNCGGTNGAAGATATGAAAGAAGTAGCAACAGAAACCGCAAGCGTAATCCAAGACATTAGAAGAGAGCACAGTTTTGAAGACTTCCACTTTTTCCTTTCCACTCCCGTGCCCATTGCCTTTATGGTGGGCTTGAGCTTTGGACACTACAGCGAAGGCCACATTTATAACTACGCCGGAGGAACTTACGAACCTGTTGTATCCTTCTCCTTTCTCAAGGCACTGAGGGAGGGGAAGTATGCCTTGTCAGAAATCTGAAGTTTTGTTTGTTATAAAATTTTTTACAGGAGGGGGCCGTGAAAAGGCTTACCTTTGAGCTTGAGTTTATAACTCCCGCCTTTATAGGTGGTGCAAACCAACAGGCAGAGTTAAGACCTGCCAGCTTTGTGGGACTTTTACGTTGGTGGTGGAGGGCATTAAAAGGAGAGTGTAATATTGAAAAGCTAAGGGAAGAAGAGGTGAAAATTTTTGGTGGTATTGCCAAAAATCAAAGAAAGGAAGAAATAAAAATGGCTTCGCCGGTGTATTTGAGGATAGAGGGGGATGTCAGCAAGGACAAGGATCTAATAAAAAAATACGGGCTTGATCTGATCTTTGATGAAAAAAAACGTGCTTTTTTCGGATCACACATAGGAGTGGGATATCTATACTATTTCATCCTACCAAAAAAGAAAAGAACTGGGCAAGAAGAGAAAGGACGAGAGTTTATAGAAGTGGGTTCAAAGCTAAAGCTAACCCTTATTGGAAAGGATGAACTTTTAAAACACTACATTGCATCCCTTTGGGCTTTGGTATTCTTGGGTGGAGTCGGTGCCCGGAGCAGAAGGGGAGGAGGAAACTTAGCGGTTGTAGACTACGAGCCAAAAGATTTGGTAGAATATTTGAAAATTTCTTTCACTCCCACGGGCGACTTATACAAATGGCTTGTGGAAAACCTAAAAAAGGCTAAAGAATTAGTGGGTTCTCCAAAAACTCCGTGCGATAAATATTCTAATCTTAGCAATGTTAAGTTAGTATTAAGCAAAACAAAATTCAACACTTGGTTTGAAGCTTTAGACGACATAGGAAAAGAGTTTATGAGATTTAGAAGCGAAAACAAGCAAAGCGTCTTTGATACCGCAGTTTTTGGTATCCCTGTTAGACATAGTAATGGTAAATTTGTAGAGGCAGAAAGAGGTATAAGAAGGCGTTCAAGCCCTGTGATTATAAAAGTGGTAAAAACTCCAGGGGATAAATACCAGTGGGTGGTTTTGGGGCTTGAGGGAAAGTTTTTACCAGATGGAGTAAAGCTCAGATTTATGGAAAAGGTTGGACAGCCTGACATCCGCTTAATTGGAGAGTTTTTCAGAAGCTTGAAGGAGGAGCTAAAAAATGAATAAACTGCTACACATCTTCACATTCTCACCCGTTCAGGGTTTTATCTCAAACTCCCGAAGGCTTTCGGACCTAT
>CisS_allDRAFT_1000257_pt1 | contig 10939 bp, 10 predicted proteins | sample CisSprmetagenome_FD_10649 | JGI IMG/M metagenome (IMG submission 10649) | reverse complement strand
CCCCTAGGCCTGAGGCGCTGGCTAGAGCAGTATTGCTCATCCAAGAAAAGATAAAACGCGAAAAAGATTCTTTGTTAGGTGTAAAAAATGAACATAAAAGATGAACTTTTAAAAATTTCAGCAAATGTAGTTATAGACGAGAAAAAGGCGAACTATAAAATTATAATAGAAGATCCTGTTAAGATTTTCGATGCGGCTAGTTCACTAAAAAACCTGGGTTTTGACCACGTGGTTTCTGTTACTGGTGTCGATTATCCTGATAAAGTAGAAGTTATCTGGCACGTTTCTAGCTATTCGGTAGAAGATTTAAAGGGCATAAATCTTGCATTAACGCTCCCAGTAAAAAAGCCAGAGCGAGTAAACCAGAATGAAGCGCAGGGAAATTTTGCCAGTAAAAAACCGCCAGTTACTGTTCCTTCCCTTGTTAAAATATGGCCAAGCGCGATTTTTAATGAAAGAGAGGCTTTTGAAATGTTTGGTATTATATTTGAAGGTCATCCTGATCTTAGGTATCTATTGTTACCTGAAGAATTTTATGAAACGTGGCCAATGAGAAAGGATTTTACATACAACAGAGTGAATTTGTTGAAATATTTAAGGTGTTTATTGAATGAGTGAAAAAATATTTAACATAGATGATCTTCAAAACATAAAAGTTGAAGGTGAAAAATACATAATACTGCAAATAGGTCCATCCCATCCAGGCTCTGGGCATATGAGGATAAAAGTTTGGTTGGATGGGGACATAATCGTTAAGGTCGACCCAGATATAGGTTTTGTTCATAGAACAAGCGAATGGTTAAGCGAAAGGAGAGAGTGGATAAAAGCTATTCCTATAGTAGAAAGAATAATGCTTCCGGATACAGTTCACGCAAACCTAGCCTATGTTTTAGCAGTTGAAAAGCTTCTGGGCATTGAACCTCCACCTAGAGCACAATACCTAAGAAGCCTTGTAGCAGAGATAAATAGAATCACAAGCCACCTTTATGGCATAGGAATATTTGGTATATTTTTAGGTTCATCTACGGTTTATATGTGGGCTTTTGGAGATAGGGAGCCTTTTATAGATCTTATGGAGATGCTTACTGGAGCAAGGATAACGACATCTTATATTATACCTGGGGGCGTTAGGTGGGATATACCTAATGGTTTTAAAGAGAGGGCAGAAACAGTTTTACAATACATGGAAAGAAGGTTAAAAGATTATGAAGATATATGGGTTAAAAATCCAGTGGTTCAAGCCAGAACCATAAATGTTGGGGTTCTAAAGAAAGAGGATGCAATATCGTTGGGTGTAGTAGGGCCAAACCTAAGGGCTTCAGGGGTGTACTATGATACAAGAAAGCATCAACCTTACGCAGCTTATCCTAACCTAGATTTTGAAGTTCCTACGATGAAAAACGGAGATGCGTATGACAGATTATTAATAAGGGTAGAAGAAATTAAGCAGAGCATAAGAATGATAAGACAGATACTTAAAGATTTACCTGAAGGAAAAATAATTGCTGATCAGATTTATAATCAGTTAAACCCCGTGATGAAAAAGAATTATGAAGAAAAGAAAAGAGTTATGTTTCCAGCTTTTATGATTCACATGAGGCCGCCACCTGGCGAAGCAACAGCAAAGGTTGAGGCTGGCAGAGGGGAGATTTTCTTTTATATAAAGAGTACAGGTGATAAATATCCTTACAGGTTTAGGTGGGTTACACCTTCTTTCAGAAATCTTCCATTTTTTACACATGTTGCTGTAGGGCACAGACTTGCCGATCTACCTACAATTTACGGCAGTATAGACTACTTCCCTCCGGAGGCTGATAGGTAAATGAACTTCATACCAATCCCTTTGATAATATGGCTAATAGAAGATCTTCTTTACCTTATAATATTCCCAGGATTAGTAACTATACTTGTTTTAGTTATTATTATAATATGGCTTGAACGTAAGATAGCGGCTAAGGTTCAGATGAGGTTTGGGCCTCTCTGGGTTTCAAAGAAAATAGGTGGTGCACTTCAATCGCTTGCGGATCTGTTAAGGTATAGCTTCCAAGAAGCTATAATACCTGAGAAAGCAGACAAATTAGCTTTTATACTTGCGCCAGGCCTTATGTTTGCTTTTGCAACCATAGCGCTTATATTTATACCAGTAGGACCATATTATTCTGCTCTTTTCCCAAGTTACTATACAATACTTTTTTCTGTAGCGCTGATAATAATTACCCCTATATTTGCAATAATTGTAGGATGGGCTAGCGATAACAAATTCTCGTTTATAGGGGCTTTGAGAGAAGGGTTCCTTCTTATATCTTATGAAGTTCCTTTCCTTCTTTCTGTTGTTTCTATGATTGTCATCTTTAGAACATACAATTATATAAGCGCAGTACAAAGCCAACTGAATTTCTTACCTGGCATAATTCTGAATCCTTTGGCAGCGTTAACGATGCTTATAGTTATGATAAGAACTACAGGCAGGTTTCCATTTGATATAACGGAAGCAGACAGCGAGTTAGTGCTTGGTCTTTTCACAGAATATTCAGCTCTTTTCTTTGGCGTTGGGATGGCAACGCCGTATGTAGAGCTTTATAACTTTAGCCTTATTTTCAGCCTTCTGTTCTTGGGAGGTTGGTGGCCATTAAATGTAAACGTAATGAACCCATTATATGGTCTATTTTTACCTGGGTTGGTAGTTGTTATAAAAGCTTTCATCGTTATGGCTATTCTTGTTTTCCTCAGAGCCGTTTATCCGAGGTACAGGTTAGACCAGGCTGTCAGGTCTGGTTGGAGCTATGTTCTGCTCTTGTCAGTACTTTCCGTGATTCTTTCTATAGTTGAGGTGATGTTTTTAAGATGAATGAAGTTAGAAAACCTAGGGATCCAGTTACAGGCCATATAAAAGCTCTCGCAAAAGGTTTCAAGTATCTTTTAGAGCCCAACAGGATGACTTTAGATTATCCAGCTGAGACGATGAAGTTGCCACCTAATTATAGAGGTTTCTTTACTGTCGATGACAAAAAATGCATAGGTTGCAGCATGTGTGAAATGGTTTGCCCTCCAGAAGCGATAACCATGGTGCCTAGGATAATAGGTGAAGGAGGTAAAACTCTACCTGCTCCTGAAGGTGAAAAAGAAACAAAAGGACCTAAAAGGACTAAAAGGCCAGTGGTAAATTGGGGAAAATGCATATTCTGTTACTTTTGTGTAGACGTTTGCCCAGTAGACGCATTCATACCTACACAGGTTCACGATGTGGCTTTTGAAAAAGATAAAGATTACAGACCTTCATACGAAGAGTACTTAAAGCCTCCAGAAGAACCTTATAAAAATGCAAAAAAGGTTGTCTCTAAAGCCGATCTTAAAAGAGGTGTAAGTTATGAGCCCGCTCCTTGAAATATTTGCCAGTTCCGTAGTAACTTTGGGAAGTCCTTTCCTAGACATTGCTTTGCTGGTACTGGCTGTAGCTTCAATAATCTTTGCTTATCTTACTGTAACGTACAAATCTCTCGTTTATTCCTCAATATTTTTGGCATTTGTTGGTCTAGTTAACGCGGCATTTTTTATGATACTGGGTTATCCCCTTATTGCATTTGTACAACTTATAATTTACGTCGGTTCAGGAGTTCTTTTTATTATAATTTCAATAAGCATGCTCAAGGAGCCAAAGCTTACTTTCAGGCCAAACATTTACTCGTGGGTTATAATGCTCTTTATATTTGTGCTTATAGTAGTTATAGGCATTAGTGTTGGGATAGCACCTTCAGAACTTACTTATCTGGGCATCTTCCCTGCCGTAGATTATTTAGTTAAGTACTGGTTTTCAATATTACTGCTCGTGCTAGCGCTTTCTATGGCATTAATTGTTTCAATAGCAGTTTCGAGAGGTGAGAGAGAATGATAATAATAGGTTTATTTTTGATAATTATAACGGCGGCAGTACTTATCGGCGTTGGTATATGGGGAATTGTTTATAACAAAAACCTGGTAAAAATGCTACTATCGCTTGAGGTCTCTTTTAATGGAATAACTTTGCTTGTCCTTTACATAGCTTCAACTACAGGCGTTCTTGGTATTATAAAACTTGGTGCATACATAGTTTTTCTCGGAATAGCTTTAGCTATAGGAGAAATCTCAATAATAGTTAGCGTGATACTTTATATGTTTAAGGAAAAAATGCTAAATGAAATCTCTCAGGATGAGGTGGGGAGTGAAGAATGATGGAAGGACAGATTTTAACCTATACGCTTGCTGTTCCATACCTTGTAGGCTTTATACAACTGTTACTTAACAAAAAGGTTCCTGGCAAAATTCATGCAATTATGAGCACGATTTCTCTTTTAGTCCCTGCATTAGCTTCAGTAATTTTATTTGGACTTTATGGCACATACTTATCTTACCCGCTTCCTGTAATGGGACTTGGGTATTTTATGCTGTTCATAGATGGTCTTAACTGGCCCGTGGTTGCTGGAATAGCGCTTGTTACGGTTCTGATAGCAATATACTCTTATCCATACATGGAAACACGTTTCCGTGAACTTGGTTCAGAAGATTGGGGAATATATTACTTTTTATATGTTTATTTTTCTGTATCGCTTCTTGGAATAGTCCTTTCAAATAACTTTATACTTTTCTATTTATTCCTCGAAGTTTCTTTGATAACTTCTTTCCTATTGATAGCTCTTTATGGATATGGAAATAGACAGAGGATATCTATAATATACCTTATATGGACGCATTTAGGAGGTTTTCTGTTTTTAGTAGGCTCGTTTATTTATGGATTTGTATTACACACATTTAACTTCTACCCGCCTCCTATTTCCGTAGGTCTGATGTTGCAGGTCTTAGGACCACTTGCTGCAGTAATTGTGACGCTTATAGTTCTGGGCATGTTCATAAAGATGGCAGTATTCGGCGTGCACATGTGGCTTCCTTACGCTCATGCAGAAGCTCCCACGCCTATTTCTGCTTTACTTTCACCAGTAATGATTGGCATAGGAGGATATGCAATAATAAGAATAACGTACATATTATTCGCGCCTCTCTTGTTAAAAGCGCAGATAATCCTGCTTATTATGAGCGTAGTGACTATTATTTATGGAGGTTTGATGGCTTTAAAAGAAAATGACTTTAAACGTCTGCTTGCATACTCGAGCATAGCTCAGATGGGTTATATGCTTATGGGCATAGCAACTCTCTCTCCAATAGGTATTCTTGGTGCGCTTTTGCAATTTTTTGCTCATGCTGTAGGAAAATCCATATTATTCTCTTCAGCTGGCGTTTTGATATCAAAGAACGACAATCTAAGGGATATAAACAAAATGGGCGGTCTGGCTAGAAGTATGCCTTACACTTCATCTTTAGCATTGCTCGGGTTTATGGATATATCAGGGTTACCACCAACTGTTGGGTTCTTTAGCAAACTTCTTATACTCATAGCTGTAGGAATAGAGCTTGTAAAATTGGGCCTTCCAGGCATGTTACTGCTTGCATTTGTTCTCCTTGGGTTTGGTCTAACTCCAGCTTATGCGTTCCTTGCCATGAAAAGGATATTCTTTGGTCCTCCAAAGATAAAAGGTGTAGAAGGCGGTAAAGCAATGCTTGTACCCATGATAATTATAGCAGCTATTGGAGTCATAACATTCGCTTTTCCTTCTTTAATCTTAAACCCAGTTTCGAGTTTTCTACACGCTATGTTTGTTTTAGGTGGGGTGATTGGTTAAGATGATTGGATATATTTTGTTCCTTATATGGGCGCTTCCGATGATAGCAGCAGGGCTTGGGCTTGTTTTAAAAAAGCAAGCGCCTTTCATTTCAATAGCAACTATAGCTCTTTCTTTTGTTATATCAGCTATGTCGCCTTTATTAGTTAAAGTACCCTCTGTAATATCTTATCCATGGTTTGCTTTGCTTGGCAATCAGATAAGATTTGGAATTCTTGTAGATGGATTATCGGTTATAATGGGATCAGTTGTAGCTTTTGTTTCCCTTCTTATAGCAATATATAGCTACAGATACATGTATGGAGATTGGGGGCACATAAGGTACTGGTATTTCTTTTCTTTCTTTGTTGGATCTATGCTTTTGCTTGTATATGCTAGCAATCTTATAGTTCTGCTAATAGGATGGGAAGGCACAACTCTTGCTTCCTATGCTCTTATAGGACACTGGTATACAGACGAAGAGGAGGAAAGATGGGTTGGTGATAAAGGCAGGTATGCTTTAGGTATTCCTATGTGGTTTACTCCAAGTCAATCAGGGGTAAGAGCAATGGTTGTCACAAGCTTTGGAGATATAGGATTCATAACTGGCATAGGTATGCTCTACAAGGTATCAGGAACAATAAGCATACTTGGCATAGAGAGCAAAATAGTTGAAATAATTAGCGCCCTTGACAAAAGCGGATTGCTGCTTCCTTTCCTTATAGCGTTCACCATGGGGGCATTTGCCAAATCGGCCCAATTCCCCTTCTACGAATGGCTTGTAACCGCCATGACGGGTCCATCCAGCATAAGCGCTCTTATACATGCAGCAACTATGGTAAACGCAGGTGTTTATCTGCTGTTACGTTTTGTTCCTATGCTAATACAGGGCGCTGCTGTCGCTGGGCTTTATTCCAGCCTTAATTTATTCTTTACGTATGTGCTTATAATAGGTGCATTTACAGCTTTTATGATGGCAAGCATGGCCGTTGTGTCAAACGAACTAAAGCTCATTCTTGCATATTCCACCGCATCTCAAATAGGGTATATGTTCATGGGTATAGGCGCAGCTTACTTTATTTCAACGCCTTCAATTGCTCTTTTCGCGTCGCTTTCGCACTTTATAAGTCAAGCTCTTTTCAAAGCGGCAATGTTCATGGCCGCTGGAGTTTTGATCGAAGAATTTTCTTCAAGATACATAAAAGATATGGCTGGAGCCTATTCAAAGATGAAGCTTACCGCAATAGCTTTTATGCTCGCCTCACTATCTCTTGCTGGAATCCCACCATTCTCGGGGTTCTGGGATAAAGACCTTATACTTGAAAGCACAATGCTGTCTGGTAACATTATAGCTTACATTTTGGGAGTCACAGGAGCTTTTATGACCGCGTTTTATATTTTCAGGGCTTTTACAATTATTTTCGTCAATAAAGGCGATGAAAGATTTAAAGAAAAAGAAATTAAGGAAGCACATGCGGTAATGCTTTGGCCTTATTTTGTGCTAGGTCTTCTTTCACTTATTTTTGGAATTTTCTGGTATTTTCCGAATGGGGGTCTTGCTTCAATGATGTATTCTTTTGTTTACAGACAGTCGATTCCTAAATTACCAACAGCACAAATCTTCTTCAGTCCATTAGACGTTGGTATTTCTGTAACTGTTGCTTTAATAGGCCTTTTGACGGCTTTCTACATATACGCTAACAGAAGAGAGGTTGTTCTGAACAGCAGTATTTTAAAGAAACTAAGGGACTTCCTATATGATAGATGGTACATAAACTCAGTTTATTACAGGGCTTTTGTTTATGCGCTGAACAACTTGGCTTCTTTTATGAGGAAGAACGTTGAGTTTGGGCTGTTTGACAGATTCTACCACAATCTAGTACCAAGGTTTATAATGGGAACAGGAGAAAAGTTAAGGAAATTCCAGCGCGGTGACATAGGGAAATACCTTCTTGTTTTGTTGGCTGGGGCTTTGTTTTTGTTAATTATAGGTTTTATAATGGTGGTGTTGATGTATGGTTGAGCCATTTTTTATTATTATGAGCGTTCTCATAGTGCTTTCATTAATTTCGCCATTTTTATCAGGCAAAAAATTACTCAATTACTCTGCTTCAGCTATCTACACGTTGCTTTTGATTTATTTGACATATGTTCTGTTTAAAGGAATAGGCTTAGGAAAATTTAAAGAGTTAACGCCAGGACTGCTTTCCTATGCGGTTTTAGGCGTAAGTCTTATAGCAGGAGCTCTTACTTCTCTAAGCTTAAACAAAATAGGGAAAAATTCAGGAATAGCCGTCTCCCTAATAAGCGCTGGAATACTCGCTAACTTTGTACTTAGTTCAACGCTTAACCCGTTTTATATAATAGCTGCGTGGGGTCTACTATCTGTTTCAAGCTATGGTATTGCGGCAATACCTAAGGACAGGGTTTCGCTTGGGAATTCTCTAAAGTACGCCTTTATGGGTGGTCTTTCATTTCAATTATTGCTATTAAGCTTATTGCTATTAAGCTTTGTTCTTTACTATTCAGGTTCTGTGCTAGGGCTACCTATAGTTATAGGTGCTGCGCTTCTGGTAACAGCTATAGGTTTCAAGATAGGGGTAGTACCATTTCACATGTGGTTACCAGATGTTTATGGAACTTCGGACCCAATTGCAGTTTCAGTGCTTTCATCATTGATGAAACTTGGTCCTATAGCTCTACTTGTTAACCTTTTTAACGTTGGGCTTGTTTATCTTACAGGGTATCAAAAAGTAGCGCTGCTAACTTTCCTTATGTTACTAGCAGTTCTTACTATGACATGGGGGAACGTAACTGCTGCAGTTCAGAGGGACGTTCAGAAGATGCTAGCGTATAGTAGCATATCCCACATAGGGTTCATTCTTATGGCGATTTCAGTAATAATTGCATCTTACATTTATGGGGTATCAGCTGCCCTTGCTTATATCGCACTGATAATATATCTGTTTTCATACTCTATATCTAAAGCGGGCGCATTCAGTTATATGAAAGGTTTTGACAACAGGAGTTACGAATCTATAAAAGGTGCAGGAAGGACTTACGCAGACGTTTCAGGGATGTTTTCTGTTTCTCTTCTTAACCTACTTGGATTACCTCCATTGCTTGGTTTCTGGGCAAAGCTTTTTGTGTTTATGTCTGCGGCTAATCCCAACATTGCGATTTTCTACATAGGTTACATACCGTGGTATGCCCTTGTTGGCATAATAAATAGCGTAATTTCTGCTTTCTATTATGTGAGGGTTTTGCAGAGCCTTTATACAGAAAGCAAACCAAATGCTGTTTTTGAAGGACTAAGGTTGACTATAATAGTTTCTTCCGCAATTCTTATTATAGGAGGAATAATTCTTCCAACATTATTTATTTAAACTTCTTATAGTAATTGTTAAGAAAGTAAGCCATCTGTCTAAATGCTCCAGCCCTGTGAGATATTTGGCTTTTTTGCTCTAAATTCATCTCCGCATATGTAATGTTAAAACCTAAAGGTATAAAGATAGGATCAAATCCAAACCCAGAACTCCCTTTTTGGGTTAAAGAAATAGTTCCGTCTACTTTTTTAGTAAAAAGGAAAAAATTCCCTGATATTTGAAGAACAACAGCTGATAAAAAGTAAGCTTCTCTATTGCTTACTTTTTCCATGAGCTTTAACACACCTTCTATGCCTATGGTTTTTAAAGCAAATGCAGTATAAGGCCCTGGAAAATTTTTCAACGCTGGAATAAAAAGACCATCGTCTTCAACCACAAACGCACGTTTTAATTTTTTATAAGCGTTTTTTGCAGCATAAAGGGCTACGTTTTCAACATGATCATCCTGTATTTCTATTTTTTCAATATGAAGAGGAGCCGCGGTTAGTTTTATTCCATAATTTCTAAGCACGGCGTTAGCTTCTTTAATTTTATTGATATTTTTAGTTAAAAACATAAAGTCCATAAATGGTACATAATACGTGTTTGTTATCTGTATTAAAATTTTATTCTTAAAAGTATTAGTTATAGAACGAATTTTTATTTGGAAACTGATAAGCCTAATGTTAATCAGTACTCCGCAAGTATAATGCTTCACTCTTCCAAGGAAATTTATTATAGCTTTCGCTTTTAACGGTTTAGCGTATAACAAATAAGGCTCAACAGAAAATTGACGAGCTGAACTCAGCTCTAAAGCTCTTAAAGATAAACTCAGGATAAACTTTGCAAAAAAAGGATTTTTGAAATGGCTCAAATTTAGTATTTTAATAACTGACCAATTTATTTATAAATTAACAAAAGAGAAATATTTTGAAATAAAACCAGTCTACCTTTATAAATAACATGCATGATCGAGGTAGACTGGGTAAAAAGCACAAGCCATAAAAAAACTTATAAACACGAAGTGCTAATAAAAATTAGCCAAAAGGCTCGGTTTGAGAAGAACTATATGATACGGAAACAAAACCAAAAGTCTATTTTCTTAGTATCGAAATGAAGTTAAAATTTAAAGCATAACTGCATATTTTTTCAAGCATATTGTTGAAATAGAAATAATATTAGTAAACAAATTAGCGCCTACTAAGTTATAATTTGAACAAGCTGAATAAGAGGTCCTTAGTTAGAATTGTAATCTATAATCTAAGTGCTAAAATCTGGTCTTAAAAAGCTATGCAATCAAGCCAAATATTTAATAAAAATCATCAATTATATAAATTATAAATGATTATATATGTATCTCTAATTGCTAGAAAATGTAATTATTTGTGAGAATAATGCTTCTGTTATGGGTGTGGCAGTTTAAGATAATTGAACCTTATATAAGATAAAATAAAATAAGATATAACGGGATGTTCTTGCATTTTATAAAATGGCTTAAAGGTTTTTAGCCCGGGGCGGATTCGAACCGCCGTCACCGGCTCCAAAGGCCGGTATGCTTGGCCGCTACACCACCGGGCTTCAATTTTTTAGAAGATGCCTTTATATAAAAACATTGCTGAGAGAAGTAATATTAAGTAGAAATTTACTACTTTATTTAAAAAAGTTGATTTAATAACATAAATAAAGATTTTCAGTTAACACTAACAAGGGTGTTAGCCGGCTCTCTTACTAAGAAGAGGCCTCCCCTTTCCTAGCGGCCGTAAGGAAAGGGTCTTAGTAAGAGACGCTGGCTATCGCCCTGTATGTGGGTATACCTGTAAAATACAATGCGGGTATACCTGATGAGTATGAAAACAATATCACAATGTACACCTACTTTCAGTA
>CisS_allDRAFT_1000250_pt1 | contig 11059 bp, 18 predicted proteins | sample CisSprmetagenome_FD_10649 | JGI IMG/M metagenome (IMG submission 10649) | reverse complement strand
GGCAACCGAAGACCCAGCCAAGGCTTCGGCGTTGTTCAGGAAGACGCGTGACTTGATACGCTACGGTGCGGAGTACGTGATAATGCGATCACTATTTGATGTGCAAGCACTGTTCACGCACGCTTCCACGTTTCCAATGAACGCATTGACGTGGGCAATGAAGTACGGGAAGTTGCCGATAACGGGCAGGAGGCCCGAGTTGCAACAACAGAGACAGGTTGAGGAGGCGACCACCACTGCAGTGGGGGGTGGTAGGTGATGGCTGGCCCAACGCCACCAGCCACGCCTGTGACCGCCCACACGGCAAACCCAGTATGGGGCGCACTTGCGTCGATGGCGTCGATTTTCGTGCCAGTCATAATCGCACTGGTCTTCCTATTCGCAGTGTTCATAGCCATTAGGATAGCGACGAGGAGGAGGGCTAAGGAGGGTAGGGTGCAGGCAATAATCCTACTGCCCGGTGGTAGGGGCACTAGGATCAATGTCTCGGACTCTCTGGGGCCGGTGAGGGTTGCTGTGAAGGGTGGTAGGCAGATCGTGTTCATGCCCCAGCAAGGGCACGAGATCTACATGGATGATGGCTCGATCTTGTACATAGGCTTTGGTGTCCCCTTGATTTCCGCCACAGAGTCCAAGCTCCTGGCGTCCACGAGTGCACCGCCGACCGTGTTGATTGACAGCGGTTTGGCATCCATGGTGGCCTACCAAAGCAAGTCCGCCCATGTCGAGGCTAAGGCGCCGATTGATGACATTGTGGACAGGCTGTGGGGTGAGTATGGGAGGGAAGCCAAGGCCGAGTTCCACGAGCCGATTACCGGCGTGACTTTCTCGGTCTCGCTGGACCTGAAGTCCCTCGAGGCTTCCTTGCTCTCGATGTTTATGTCATCCATTGACAAGTTGATCAATGTGGCGTTCATACTCACTGACATGAACACGTCATTCACCAAGTGGCTAAACAACATGCTGAGGACTGCGGCNCAGAAGTACGGCTTCTGGTTAATGCTCCCGNTAATCATTGTGATAGCCATCATCATCGCACTATCGGCACTACACATATGAGGTGGAGTGCCGTGAAGCCCCACGTCAAAAGTTGTAGAAAAGCTTCGTTCTACACCGTGAAGCCCCTTTACAGAGAGCCACGGGGAGACTTACACAAGACACTTCGTTTTGGCTATGGGGGTGTTTACGGAGGGTTTCACGGTTTTTTCTACATTTCTATTCCTGGGGTGCACGGCAATGAGCAATGACGACTGGGCAGTGATTAGGATAAGGAGGGAGGTTTACGAAAAGATACGCGAACTGGCAGAAAAGAGGGGCACCCCGATTAGCGATGTGATTGCCGAGTCTTTCCTCAGCTATCTGGAAAAAGCTACATTCATGGACAGTGACAAATGCGGTGGTGAGTGCATAAACTATTTGTTCAATGCCCTTGTCATGGTCATTAGGGAACCATGGAAATTCAAGGACTTTTTCCTATTGCCTTTGGAGATAAAACATGAAAGAGAAACAGTACGAGCAAACACTGGGCTTTTGCCTAAGAACGCCATCGCTGGGGTTATGAAGCTAAGTGCAAAGTCACTCAAGGAATTACTGCTCACTACAAACAATATCCTGGAGAAAGAGGCGGAGAACTGCGCAGTCGCCATTATCCGAAACCTAAGTGCGGCCAAGAACCAAAACATTCTAGTCTCAGATAGGTTGAGGAAGTGTCTTAGTCCCATATCTTCATGGATTTATGAGAAGACGGATGTTGTGAATGGCGTGCTTCGTCTAGTGCTTAGGATACCATTGTCCGATGATATTGATAAGGATGAGAAGTACATATTCTTGAAGCAATATGGCATGCTCAAGAAGCACACAAAATGGTGGTGGTAGATGATTTGTGAAAGCGTCACCGTCAAGTGCAGGGTGAAGTGGGTTAGGGATTCCGAGTCCATGGAGGAGCTTGTCCTGTCCATGCTCAAGGAGCGGGATGGTGCGTATGTTGGGGACACAATAGAGATAGCAGATGCGAAGTGCGAGGTGGTTAAGGCTGAACCTGACTCTGGGTGCGAGGTTTACCCACTTACGGAAATCAGCGTCTCTCAGATACTCGATGTGGACGTTAGGCATGTGGGGAATGTGGTTGTTGTTAGGGAGAACGGCAAAGTCCTGGTGTGGGACTCAATAACATGGAACAAGGTGTTCAACACAATAATCAAGCCGTTGCGGGAAGGCGGTAAGCCCCTGTCCAACGGCTACAGGCTCGCTGGTTTGCCCGGGGTTGGCAAGACCGAGTTGTCTAGGTTGATTGGTTACATGAGTGGTGCCTACACAATAAGTGTGGATAGTGGCACCTTATTGAGTAAGTGGGTTGGGGATAGCGAGAAGAGACTTAGGAACGTCTTCCGCAAGTTAATGAGTACGCCAGGTCCTGGCGTGCTTGTCCTAAACGACTTCGACACCCTATTGAGCGGTGGCAGAACCGTGACTGAGGTGGGTAGCGAGGTTTACTCTAACCTATTGAATATTTTCAATAATTACTTTGATGCGTTGGTGGGCACGGACAAGGTTGTTATTGCCACGACCAACCTGTCCGCAGTTGCCATAGACCCAGCAATCAGGCGTAGGCTCGTGCCTGTTTATATTCCACCACCCACGACGGACGCCGTCAAGGTGTGGTTGGCTGAGGAGCCACAGGTGGTTGTGGAAGCCATGAAGGTGCTGGGTAAGGAGCAGGTGGAGGGTTTTGTTATTAGGGAGGCAATGAGGGGTGCGAGTTGGGGACACATCATACGCTCTCTACAGATGGTGATAGCCACAAAACAACTTGAGTCCACATTTGAGGAAGAATTCGCTGGTTATAGGTTGCTTAATCCTTACTTCGCAATGCCTGATGTTCACGAGGCAGTGGGGAAATTCATTAAACAAAATGCTGGGAGTGAGCCTGCCTTCAAGGCAATTCCCGCTATTTATGAGGTTGTTGGTGACTACAGTAATGCTAAGTACACGGCGTTGGCTAGGGTTCTTGCCTTCATTGTTGGGCAGGTGTATAACAAACACGTTGTTGTCCTAATGAACCCGCAGTTCATACAGGACGCAATAGCGGTGACTAAGCAATTAAGCGGTATATTGCTGGTTCACGGGTTGCTTGACGTGGACTCCCTGAGGCTTGTCCTGGATGCAGATGTGCCAGTCCTCTTCGAGACAATGCCCGTGGAAGCCAGGGTGCACCTGCCAGTCCTGTATGTTATACCGTCACTGGCGAACTTCAAGGATTACCTATTCAAAGCCGTGAATGCGTTTTATGGCATACCTTGCACGAACCCCGCAAGTGTTGCTAAGCCAACCACAATCGAGCAACTAATGAACTACGCGTGGTACGCCTCCCTGTACAGGACGCCTTGCGAGAACTTGGTCAAGTACATGAATGCCCCGTAACCAGTCTCAAATCTGCACCCTCCGTTTGTTTAGATTTATATAAGTACGCAGGCACCGTATAAGTGACCCAATATGGGTAAGAGAGCAAGGAAGACTGGGATGAGCGTAACCGAGTGGAGGAAGAAGTTCGGGGAGGCAGCGGAGTACTGCAAGACTCACAGGGCGCCAGGTGAGAGAATACAGGACTGCATTAGGAAGTACCTAGCGAGCCACAAGTGATTTTGGCGCCTTAGCGCCTAAAATCAAAATCAATAGGTTTTTTAGTTTCTTTTCTTGATTGCGTATTGTGGAGGCGGAGCTTGATTACTCCCCGCTGTTTGGTTTGTTGTACAACACCGCGGTGGAGTACATGGAGAAGGTCATGGCGAAGGACAGGTTCATTAAACACGCTGGCGTGGTCGGTGGTTGTATGGTGTTTGTTTTTGCGTACCCGTACAACATGCAGGCGAAAATCCTCGTGCCTAACTACACATCTAGGATTGTTGAGGACGTGGTTGCGGTTGCGGTGAGGATTAGGAACAGTGTTGGTTACGGCACGTACATGGTGATCGCCATGGCGACATGCCCCAAGTTACCCACGGCTACCTATGCGAAATTGCCCGTGGATGTGGGTAGGTCAAGGGGCTTCATAGCCGTTGATGGCGAGGTGTCCCCAGTGGACATAGACACCGTGGCATCCGCATTAACTAATGCGTTCCATGCCTTCACGGACGAGGTGATGCTCGGGTTCGCAGACCACCACAGAGGCTTACACCACGCAGTCATCATTAGGGCATTGAACATGTACTCACCGAGGGTTTTCATGAGCGGGAAGCCACCGCTCCCGATACCGTGGTCTAAGGCAAATCTATTGGCGATTGGTGCGTTGGTGATAGCCACACTATTCACGGCAATGCTCAAGCCAGGAGACACCACTGCAGTGATACCGTTCGCATTCCTCCTAATCGCCGTTGCCTACCCCTGGCTCAAACCAATCATTGAGCCAATCACCAACACAATTATTAATAGGGGGAGGAAGAGGGTGGTTAGGCAATGAGTGTGCAACCAGTTAAGCCGTTGCTCGGACAGGTGATTGCCGACGCAACCGCACTCCTAGCGGAGACGCCCGACGAAGTAGACGCGGCAGAGCTTGCTAAGTACATCAGCGATGCGGTGGCTTTTCACGGCGAGGACTTCGTGGACTTAGTCGGCTTCAACGAGGCTGTGAACTCGATTATTTACGACACGGCGTTCAGGGGCGTGGTTATCAAGCCAGCGAATTATGAGAAATCAAGGGCTAGGTTCCACACGCTCCATGACGCATACCCGTACCTGGAGATTGACGTGAACGGTTACAAAATCCACATCCTGGCGAGGAGGGTCGCCATAAAGACCAGGGACGCAACCCCGCCCTACAACGTGCGTTCATACCTCGTGCTTGAGGTGTCCGTGACCAAGCCCAAGGGAGGGCAGGAACAAACCGAGGAACAAGAACAAGGTGAGGAGCAGGGGGAGGAAGAGGAGCAAGGAGGTGCCGAAGAGAAAAGTTAATCTTTAACTAAAAACCTTAGTTATACTGGTATGGGGGTGGTTGGTTGGCTTAGGGGGATTGCGACTTTTTTGCTAGCGTTTATTATCTTGGATACTTTGGTTGTTACGGTGGCGATTAGCAGCGGCATGCCTGTGCCTTCCTACGTCTATTTCGCCCCAACCTGGGCAGGGCAGTCCTTTTACAGGTACGTCCTGTCCTGGAGCACAATGTCAAGTCTGAAGCAGGTGCAAGTGAACGTGTTCTCGTTCTTCTTCTTCTACGTGATACCCAGCGGGCTTATCTTCGTGATACTGAACTTCTTCTATGGGATATTCGCTGGCGCACCGATTATGGCATCGAACCTGCTAAGTGCATTGGGTGCCCCATCGGGCGTGGTGTTCGGCTTCACGATAGCCGCAATCATTTTCCAAATGATTGCGTGGGTGTGGTACCTAGACGTGATAATAGCCCAAATATTCGGCAGGACGCCGATACTAAGCATGATCTTTGGTGAGTAACCATGGGTCTCCTTCAGTCAATCCTGGACTTCGTGATTGGGTTGTTCTTCCTAGCCATTGGCTTTTACCTACTGAAGATATTCAACGGGATAGCGTTTGCCCTGTGGGCATACACTGCTCCGCCCCCGCCGTCGATAACGTCTGTGACGTATGGCATAAACATATTCGGTCCGTGGATAGGCGCGGGACTTGTCCTGGTTGGCGTCTTCATAATAACTATGGAGATTGTTCGTGCAATACGTGGTGAGGAGTCGTGAACCTACTCAGGTATGCAACCGCCTCGCCGATCAGGATTACGCCTGCGTTTAGCATAAAACCAATCGTGAGTAGCCAGTGCATGTGTAACAACGCACTCAGTATCATTGGGATTGCATAGATTGGGGAGAAGACCAGGGACGCCAACGCCGTAACCTCTAGGAACTCTAGGACGCCCCTAATGACGCATGCATGCCCGCCGTGGCAGTCCTTCGCTATGTTCCACACAGCGTATGCCGCATACGCCACATCTGCGACATACCAAAACGCTATGAAAAACACATCCTGCATATCCACCACACCAACCATATTTCAAAACAAAAATTTATACCTAATTTATTAATTAGTATTGATGGACTTCGGGAGGTACCTCGCAATTGCGATAACGGTCGTGGCATTCATGTTTGGACTGTGGATGTTACTCCAGGTGCTGGGTGTTGTTACGAGTGGTTTAAACACAGCCACTAACAACGTCACTGACAACGTGGTGTCTATTGTGAATGCAACCGCAATAAATGGTAGCGGTGTTGTTTACACGATAAACAACGCAACGGGTATGGATGCGAACAAGATATTCACGCCAGCGATTAACTACGCACAGGGCTTTGCCTCGTTTTTCGTCCTAGTCCTGATAATCGGCTTGGTGGTTGGGTTCATATGGACACGCAGGAGGTGATGTGGGTATGGGCATGAGGCAATTACTCCCAGCCCTGGGAGCCTTTCTCCTAATGCTTGTGCTAATCCTCACTGCAGTGGTGTATGCCCAGTCCTCCATCACTATCACTGGGAGTAACTCCAGCTCCCTGCTTGTTAATATCCAGGTGAACGTGACTGCCCAACAAGCTGTACTGCCTAACCAGGTCGCCGTGAACGTGCTTGTCACGCCCATAAACACCACAGCCATCAACGCCACGTTTATCGCCTACAGAGTTAGTAATGGACAGCCCATACCTGTAACGTTCACGGTCGCCCTGGGCATTATCAACAACACGGGCGCGTACTTAATCACGGAGTTGGGGAACTACACAGAGAGTGGTTACTTCACAATGATTATTAACAACGTCAATGGGTACAACGCGCTCCTGTACCAAGTCACGATTAACGGGACTACTTACCCCAGTTCTAACTCCTGGTTCTACACCACGTTCCAACTACCCGTAATCCAGTCACCATTCATAAACACATTCACAGTGTTCCTAGGGCTAGCAATATTCATTGCTTTAGCCGCTAGGCATAATTTACGCACGGCAGGGATTGGGGCTTTGATTTATGGCTCATTTGTGTTCGGACTACTGCAATTAATCGGCTTATCCACGCCCCAGCTCACGGCGATGGCTGTGATGTCCTGGGTCATAGGCATAGTGCTTATATTCTATGCAAACAAACTGGAGAGGTGAGTGGCATGTCCGCGGTTAACACGACCTGCTTGAGCAACATTCTCAAATGCCTGTCATCAGCCCTAATACCCACAACCGAACAAACTAGTGGGGTGAGTGGTGTGGCAGTGCTTAACTACACGACGGCGATAATCCCGTATTGCTCTGGCTCCCAGGTCGGGTACACAGTGTACCTGAGCAACAAGACCGTGCTCACCTACATCCTTGGGCAGAACGCAACAACAATGCCACCAGCCCTGGTGCCCACAACCATACTAGCCTACCCATACGCCCTAATGCTCGCCGCGCTAATAATAATCGTGCTTGCGGTCTATAAATTCGGAGACCTGGGCATGAGGAACTCCCTACTGCTTGCGGGAGCCACTGCAGTGGTGACCGTGCTCGCATACCTAGGCGTGGGCAACCCATACGCATCCTTTAACCTCTCGTGCCCGAACTCCTACGCCCCAGTCACCGTCACAGTCCCACTCCCACAAAACCTATTCCTAGCAACCACGTGGCTGGGGATAATCGCAATAATCCTAATAATCGCGTCACTAATGATAGAGTACAGCCTCTAGCCGAAAAATGCCCCTAAGTCTCAAAATCCGAAAAACAACCGTGTTTTCCTCGAAACCTTCCTATAGACATGTTTCGAGTCGTGACTACGGTTTCATGTGTACTAATAATATAATAATATAATAGGTATATATCACTTCACTATTGCTTTGATAGTAAAGTTTATAAACCCCAGGGACAATGAGGGACTTGCTATGCAGGCCCAAACCCAAGTACAAACCACCCCTAGGACATACCTCGCTAATGCTTTCTCACTGAGCATGATACCACTGACCGAAAAGCCCGTGACCGTGAAGTTCAGGAGAATAAGCCTTGAGGAAGCCAAGGCATTGCTGAGTAACGGCTTTGTCAGTGCCATAGGGCACCCAGCCACGGCTTCTGCGCTCCATAGGGCACCCAGCCACGGCTTCTGCGCTCAGTAAAATCCTCGGCATTAGCGTCCCAGCAAACAGGGTGGCTATCACACTAGAACCTGGTGCTACATTGATTGTGTTCCAGTTGGCGCTAGGCAGACTAGCGCCTGGACAGGAGCTGGGCGAGCAGGAGATACTCAATGCGTGGCGAAGCGGTAAGGCATACTTCGTGCTTGTGCATGTAGAGTAATACTTCCAAAACCCACCCATTAAAATCAAAATATTCCTTTTTCTTATTCTTATTCACAACCTCGGTGATTTGGGTTTCGAACGCTGACTTTTGTGATGATGCCTCGACCGCGATGACACCACTGCAGTGATGTCTCAAAAATGTCAAATTGCACGGCACGCCCCCACGGTTTGTGTCTGTCTTAATTTGTAAAAAACCGCGATAACGATTGATGACAAGTGTCTGTCTTGATTTGTCTAATTGCTAAGCGATGATGGGCCTCAGCATCAATCAGCCTGTAGGACACCCAGCATCATAGATAAATCAGTGTTAGGGTTATAAGCCTATGCCTTAAATCGTAATGCAATGAAATCGCCGGAAAACCCACCGAGGAAACCCACGGTTTTAGGTAATACCGTGAGGGGTGGTGAGAAATGAAGGTCGTAAGCTTCAAGCTCCCTGACGACCTCTATAGCGACCTTGAGGAGCTTGCCCGTAGGTACGCCAGGGGCGATAAGAGTGAATACCTTAGATTAATACTTACTAGGGAGTTAACTAAGCTCAGGTGCCCGATGCTGTTTTTGGCCGGCTCGGGCACAGCCATAGATGCCGCCATCGGCAGCGGCGTTAGGCCCCTTAACTGGCTACTCTCGGCAGGCACCTATTACAGAAGCGGTAAGTTCAGGGAGAGCACTGACTTCAACCTAGCCAAGTCGCTGGGTGGCTTATTATTCATGGACTCAGGCGCCCAACAATTCTACAGGGACTTCAACGGCTTTGACTACCCGTACAGCGATAGAGAGTACCTCGAGTTCGCATTGAGAGTAGGGGCTGATTACATAGCCATCCTAGACCTGCCGTTGGACATCCTGCACCCCAGGGGTTTGCCGATCAAGGACGGCATAAGGAGGACTGTCGAGCACGGTGTGGAACTAATCGCCCTGGCAGAAGACCTAGGTGTTGTTGATAAGGTAGTCCCTGTTTTACAAGGATTCAACGACCCGAGCCAATGGTTAGAGTCATTGGATTTATACAAATCACATGGTGTAACCTCACAGAGGTTTAGGTATTGGGGTGTTGGTTCCATATGCATGATGAAGTCGCCACCCTTGGTGCATAAGGTATTGAGTGCCGTTAGGCAGGCCATGCCTGCCGTTAGGCTTCATGTGTTTGGTATAAGCATGAACTCGCTGAAGAGGGTTTTCCACATAATCAATAGCTATGATACCTCGGTGTGGGTGTACCACGCCAAGATGGACGGTAGGGTCTATGTGTGGGACCCAGCCGATAGTGCATTCATGAGGCTTAAGGTAGCCTACTGGCACTCGTACGGCACGGAGAAGCTAATGAGGGCTAACCTCATGCAAATACTAACCATGCACGAGGACCTGTGCGGCAAGTTAATCAAAGATGTAGTTTGAACGAAGCTTCATAACACCACCTCATACTGTGCCGATACTGAGACTGCGGACGCCACATAACGCAAAGCCCCCAATGCCTTAGACTCTATCTTTGCCTTATGAGCTAGTATTTCCATCAAGTATTCACTACCCGACACCATCAACCACCCTATACACCCACTACCTAATAAACCTAAGGTCTTAACCCTAGGTTTATAAACCAAGCCTTGCGTTTTATGAGGGGAGTGATTATGGATTTTTTCGAGTGCACCGACAGTTGTAGGGCGAATTGCATACCCGAGTGCCTGGAGAAAAACGCGGAAAAGTTCAGAAACTTAAACTTAAGCGATGATACTATATACATTCTGTGTTGGGGCTTGTGCACATCGAATTGCGATAAACTATGCGAGAAAACGCTCGAAATCCGTAAGCCCCTAAAGCCATGAGTTTACAACCTGGCTGGGTTTTTCAAAAGTTTGGGACTCCAGAGGGCTTCTCCAGCAGTCATCGCAGGGGCAAAACAGTTTTAACCCACAGCCAGACAAAATAATACTCAACACCCACGGTCTCAATACCTAGACAAAACAGTTTTAAACCTACTCATCGATAAGTAGACGATGCCCGGCGCAGTTAAGAGGGCGTCCAAGTTCACGGAGTTAATCATGTACCTGGCGCTAAAGACCAACCAACAAGCCACCTACGGCGAACTCTACAGGGAGTTCGTGAAAAAGAGGGGTTGGTCGAAGAATGCATTGAATGTTTACCTGTCAATGTTGCACAAGAGACGTGTTATCACCAGGTCGTGGCTCAAGTACGTGGACCCAGCCACAGGCAAGGAAAAGAAATTCAGGGTGTACCGACTAAACCCAGAATACCCCAAACAAGGGTGATGGCCATGAGTAAGGGCGAGGTACTAGTCATGGATTACATGATTTGGGCGGCAGTGTTCGCGTTTACGTTGAGTTCCTTCCTTAGCGGTGTGGCTATGTTTTTGGGTATCTTTTGGGATCCTCTCCTGGTGCCGTTCATGTTCGCTATCATGTTTGGTTCGGTCATGTTGGCTGAAGAAACTGCGCAGCTGAAAGTTCGTGGCCCAGATAGGAAGGTCATGTGGATCGTGATAGCCCTGTCAGCGACGCTCCTGCTTAACTACGTATTTATGCCTACAATCTACAGTAGGCTGGATGCGTACATGAACAGTATCACGGGGTTGGGCGCCGCTTTCGCTGCAGCAACGTCCCTGGGCTCATACATACCCCTATTAATAGGGATTATACTTTATGCAATCGCACTTTATGTAAAGAAGACAGGTACGAACAAAGACAGGGGTGGTGGTAATGCCGAGACTTAGGAGGTACATACATATACTGCGGGGCGTGATGTTTTGTGCGGCATATGCAATGGTTATGTCGCCGTTTA
>CisS_allDRAFT_1000249_pt1 | contig 11061 bp, 9 predicted proteins | sample CisSprmetagenome_FD_10649 | JGI IMG/M metagenome (IMG submission 10649) | reverse complement strand
GCCACTAATAACCATAAAACCCGCAGGCGAGCATGAGCATGAAGAGACAAGCAATAACAGCACAAATGCCCAGGGTAACGAGGAAGAAGATTAGTTAGTATAATGAATGTAGGTTTTTCACTTCAAAAACAGGGCTTTTACCTAGTTATTTTTACCTAACGGGCTTTTGCTTCTTACCCAGCAAAACAGCCTTTAAACTAACCCCATTAACCATTATAACCCTAAACCTAACACCGGGCAGGTCGCCATAAGCCCTACCCTCAGGCCCACCAATCCTCTCAATAATAACCTCATCATGCTCATTAATCACATTCAAACCACCATCCCACGGAACGAACGCCGTAACCACCTTTCCATTCTTCGTAATTTGGACCCTCACGCAATTGCCCGTAACGAAGCCATTGGCTACGAAGTTGTGGTGCTCACTCTCTGTCGTGACATCCCACAACCTATCACTCCAGTTCACGGGCCTCACCTCAGCAACGACATCCCATACAAGCCCTGACTTGCCAAGCCCCAGCGTGGCCTCATTAACCCACTCATTGAATGGCGCCAACCTAGCTGTCCTACCCACATACTTACTATTCCCAATACCCCTCAACCACTTATACACCGTAGCCCTACTAATGCCAAACCACCTACTCCTAACGATTCTAATTATTTCGTCACTAACGTAACCACTAGAGGCAAGTTCTCTGGTGAATCTATAGGCCTCAACATACCTCTGCCTATCAATAACCTTCCTGCGCAGGTACTCGTAAGCCAATAAGGCTAGGAAGTCACGCTCCCTATCGTATGCATAACCAATCTTACCAAAGAACCTCATCAAGTTATCGGTATTGCTAAGTATGCTTATGCCAAGCCTAACCGTCCTGGTACCATCCTTCCTAACCACACCGGGGCGTCTAGATATTGCCGAGGTCTCGACACCGAACTCCGAGAGTAATGCCTTAATGTCGCTTAGGAATTCGACACCCTGCTCAACCACGTCCTCGGCCTTGTGAATAACGAGGGTTGGTGGTTGGAAGGTCCTACCATTCCTACTAACCCTAGGCCTCTCCAACTCACTACCGAAGTATGCGGCTAGGAACTCGGCCTTAACATCCAGCGGCGCCTCCATGATCCACCTCGGCACTCTAAAGCCCTGGACAGCCTTATCACCAATGGGTACACCCAACGCCTTAAAGAATGTGAATAGTGCTATGGAATTCACAAAGACAACGTAGGACCTACCCCTAATCACCTGGGTCAACCCATTGCTCCAGGTAACCGTGCTCTCCCTATAATACTCGTTAACCCTTGAGACCCTAAACCCAAGCTCAGCCAAATCCTGGGTTATTTCCTCGAGGTCCTCAAGGTCCCCACTAAAGGCTATCCTACCCTCATACCCATTACCACCTCTAACGTAGCTTAACGACCCATCACCAAACAGATGCCCGACAAGCCTGGCAATCCTATAGATATTCCTATTATTATACTTAAGTGGAAGTAGGCCAAGTCCCCTGAGCTTACTTATTATTTCATCAACCTTCGAATTCGGCGGTGCAGCCCTCCTAATGTCCTCCTCAGTCAGTACGACCCTATCATCGTTAGGGGCTGCGGCGTCGATAGGCTCCCTGGGGTACACGGCAACGTAATCGCCAGGCCTAACATCCTTAAGCGGAATCACACCCCTGCCAGTGTATATTGGGTGATCCCCACTGGCTATCAGTCTCCTACCATAGATGGTCCTCAACTCGTAAACCCCATCCTCCCTAAACTCCTCAGGCTCTATGTAGAAGAAATCAACCAGTCTCGTCTCCTCAATGGCCTTATTATCTCTGTTAAGATGTATTATTGTTACGTCACGCCAACGCCCATCAAGACTTACGATGCTAGTCGCCACCCTGGGCGTTAGGTTAATCCGCGTGTCCGGCGTGACGCATTTCCGCACGGCTGCGTTTGGTTTTCTTGCCTCCACACCTACCTTCTCCAGTACTATGCCTCTAGCCATTGGTGCTCCCTCCAGTGGGTCAAACTTCTTGGCTATGCCCAGGGCTCTTCTCTTGTAGTATGTGTCGCTCCACCTAAACATCCTCCTCTTCTCCTTCAATCCTCTTGCAGCGAACATTCCTAGCGGCGATTTTTTACCTGGCATTGTGCTTCACGTTGATTTAAGGGCTTATTTACTTTTTCCTCACGTTATTGCCCCTGCTCCGGCGACACTATCCTTATTCTATCAATATCGAAGTATCGCTTTGCAAGTAATTTTGCCCTGTTTATGTTTTTACCCTGCTTCCCAATTGCTATTGCCTTGTCCTCACTATGAACCGTAGCTACTGCGACACTACCGTTGTTTGGAAGCTTTGTTATCTTGACGGATATTACCCTGGCTGGGTATAGGCTGTTTTTAATTAATTCCTCAGGCGTTTCGCCATACTCAACAACCTCCACATCCTTACCCGTTAATTCCTTTAATTTCCTGATGTTTATTCCATTCTTACCGACTGCGAGTGGCGCGAAGTTTTTATCGACTATGAAGATTATCCTGTTGTATTGATCATCAATTACAGTATCCCTAGGCGTTATGCCAGTTATCTTCTCAAACAATGCCACATACCGAATCTCCTCCTCCGTTAACCTAATGCTTGGCATGATTATCACCCCCCACGTTGACTAACAAGAGCTAATATATTGCTTTCTCCTGGATCGATTATGGCTATCGTTGATATTTTGAACGGCTTCCTAACGGCTGCGCCCAGATCCCAGCTTGATCCTTGGAACACGTAAATGGGTATATTAGTTATTTTAGCGTAGTACTGCACATTGTTCGCTATCTCCGCAGGCGCATTTGATGCTAGTATTACAAGTTTTGCTGAGCCATCCATCACAGCCTTTATCGATTTCCTATAACCAAGTATTACCTTACCTGTGTTTAGTGCGACCTGGAGTTCTCGTGAGATATCAATCATTCAAGACAGCCCTGAAGAAACACTATTTAAACCTATTGCTAACGTGGCGCCTTAATATTATGTTATTCGAATTCCATTAGTAATTGAACTATACCAGTACCAATCGGTATATACTTACCAGCAAGGACACTCTCGACGACACCCCTAAATTGCTCGTTCTCACCCCTTATTGATGCCTCCACAAGATTCTTAACAGTAACCTCAAAGGCAGCCCTAGCCAATGGACTCTCCTTCTCACCAACAACACCATGCCTACCAACCTGCCTAACCCTACCTGTCCAGGTCATTACATCGGAGATAAGCATCAAGTGCCTTATATCTGTGTCCAAACCCTGTTGGTCGAGGACCTTCTTCAACTCCCTCATAATGACAGTCCTAGCAGCCTCGATTCCGAGTACCTCGGCAACCTCGTGAATATCGTTGGATATAGTCCTCCTATAATCAACACCGTCTAATGTGAGTACGGCTTCTAAGTTCGTGCCCTCGGTCTCTATGATCCACTCACCATCCTTGTACCTAACGAGTGTCTTCTTAACATTCTTAATACCAGCCAACCTTGTCTGCATTATCTTATCCCTAACCCTCCTCAGCTTAATAATATCGGCGTTTTCCAACGTGATCCTAATAACATTACCTTCAAACTCCACCTGGGCACCCTTACCCTTAATCCTCTCCACAACCTTCCTAACATCATCCATACTCAACCCCCTCTGTCTCAATTCATCCTCATCAATCTCTATTGTTATCTGCGAATTTATGTAGTCAATCTCAACGCTCCTTGCCACATTCTCTATTGTTGTTAGTTGAATCCTGTAGGCAACCTCCTGGGCCTTGTTTGGATCATTCCTATGTTCCTCATCTAGGTATATCGTCATCATGGGAACGGAAGGCTTCCTCCTCGCATCAACAAGCTCTATCATTCTAGGCAAACCAAGAGCCATCGAGAACTCCCTAAGGCCTGCGAAGTGGAATGACCTAAGTATCATTTGCGTACTTGGCTCACCAACAGATTGCGCAGTGACTATGCCAATGGCTTCGCCTGGATCAACAAGCATTTTATAATACTCATTCACTAAAATCTTGATTAATTCCACGAATTGTTCCCTATTTAACGGCTTATTTGCTAATTTATTCCTTAACTCATCAATTATTCTCCTAGGTAATATGCCGGCCAACTGGACTAAGACATTGTTCAACTCCTCCTGAGTAACAACGTTCGTGCCTGACATATCCATCACCCACCCAATCCAGCTCTCCTTAGTATCTCATCAATATTAAGCCTGCCATGATCGCTCTTGCTTACATCAATACCGTCCTCCGCATACCTCGTCTGTATTATTGAGCCAGACGCGTTCCTCACCGTACCATCGTAGGCAACGTATATATCCTGTAACGCATTAATCAACCTCCTCTGCATGTAACCACTCTGGGCAGTTCTCACTGCCGTATCCACAAGGCCATCCCTACCGCCAGCCGCATGGAAGAAGAACTCTAGCGGCGTTAATCCTGTCTTGAAGTTATTCCTAACAAATCCCTTAGCCATTGGTCCTAGGTCGCCGGGTTCGAAGTGCGCCGTTGTCCTTCCATAAAATCCTCTCTTAAACCTCTCGCCCCTAATCGTTTGTTGACCGAGCATTGCAACCATCTGGGTTATATTGACAATACTACCCCTGGCGCCTGTCTTAGCCATTATGTAAGCGTCGCCGTCCTTATTTATGTACTTCTCAACAATACGCGCAGCTGCCTCCCTAGCCCTACTCAACTCTATTGTTACGTCGTTCTCAAGCGTCTCCTCAATGGTTAAGCCAGGCTCGGCCTCGAGCCTACCCTCCCTAAACCTCTGTATGTATTCGAGAACCTTCTTCTCACTATCTTCATAGAGCTTTGTGAGCTCGTTATAACTATCCAGAGGCATCTCCAGCGAATCAATACCCATGGTGAACCCCCTTAGATCTAGGAACCTGAGCAATGCCCTTAGTATCGAGTCAACCCACTTCCTCGCATAGTCATTACCATACCTCTTGACAATAACATGCCATAAAGAATCAACCTGCTCAGCACCTATTGACTTCTTATCCAAAACTCCGGTTGCCATGTAGCCATTAACGATTATTATATACTCATCGGTGTAGCAGTTGTATGGATCCTTACAACTCTCCTTTATTGCTGTTGGTTGCACCCAGTTGAGGTCCTTGGGTAGGAGCATTGATATTACCTGCTTGCCCGTCCAGAGCTCCCTTGGATGCATTATGGCCGGCTCCTCAATCTCCCCATCGTAATTAGCCGCAGCCAGTAGGTACATGAGCAACTCCTTATTTATGAAGGAGCCCTTACTGGTGAGTAGGTAACCACCTGTTATGTAATCCTGCCTGGCGCCTATGATTGGCCCACCATATCTCGGTGTTATTATGTGGTTTTGAACAATCATTAATGTCCTAGTCTCAGCCCTCGCCTCCTCATTCTGTGGAACATGTAGGTTCATCTCATCGCCATCGAAATCGGCATTGTAAGGTGGGCAGACTGCGAGATGTAGCCTAAATGTCCTGCCAGGTAACACCCTAACTAGGTGCCCCATTATTGACATCCTGTGGAGGCTTGGTTGCCTGTTGAATAGTACTATGTCGCCATTCATTAGGTGCCTCTCCACAATGAAGCCTGGCGCCAGTTTGTTCGCCAATTCACGCCTATCCCTAAAGTACCTGAGATCAACCCTCCTACCGTCTGGGTAAACAACGTAATTAGCGCCAGGCCATACCTCAGGGCCATTAAGGACAAGCTGCCTCGCCAAGTCCATGTTCCACTCCGTTACCTGCATTGGCACAGTTAATATCCTAGCCACATCCATGGGTACACCAACCTCATTTATGCTAAGGTTCGGGTCCGGACTTATGACAGTTCTCGCCGAGAAGTCAACCCTCTTACCTGACAAACTACCCCTAAACCTACCCTCCTTACCCTTAAGTCTTTGGGCCAACGTCTTCAGTGGTCTACCGCTTCTATGCTTAACCGGTGGTAGGTTGGGTAGTTCGTTATTGAAGTACGTGGCAACATGATACTGCAGCAAGTCCCATAGCTGGTCAACAACACTGCTCGGCGCACCCGACTCTATCGCCGTCCTCAACTTCTCATTAACCCTAACAATATCGACAAGCTTGTGCGTTAAGTCATCCTCACTCCTCTGCCCAGTCTCCAACTGTATTGATGGCCTAACCTGGGGTGGTGGTACAGGTAGTACGGTGAGGACAGCCCATTCAGGCCTTGCAACCTTCGGATCCCAACCTAGTAGCTCAAGATCACCATCTGGTATCTTTTCGAGTCTCTCCCTAATCTTTATTGGATCCAGCTTCTCCAAAACCCCATTCTCCTTCTCTTCATAAAAGGCATACGGTCTCTCAAACCTAACCTTATACTGCTTAGCACCGCAGTGCGGGCATGTTGTCCTCTCCATAGCCCTCTTCCTAATCCTCTCAATGAGCCTATCGGCAAGTAATTTCCACCTAACCCTCAACCTCTCAAGTCTCTTCCGGTACTTCTCAATCTCCTCATCCGTTAATAATACCCTGCCGCACTCCCTGCAGGTAGCCCTTAGTAGTTCGTGTATGTACCTGGCGTACTCAACATGAATGACGGGTCTCGCCAATTCAATCCTGCCAAAGTGACCAGGGCATCTATCGGGTGGATTACCGCAGGTCTCACACCTAGAACCTGGCTCAACAACGCCGAGCCTCCTATCCATTAAGCCGCCAACCATTGGTCTGCCAGCCTCGTCGTAGGTTTCCGATGTGGTTATTTCCATCACGGACATTGACCTTATCACGTCAGGTGAGAGTAACGCAAACCTAATGGACTTGATAGCCTTGAGCGGTATCTCCTCCTCCCGAATCGCTACCCTCTCGGTCTGGGCCATTACCCATCACCTCCTACCAACCGACATAAAAACCTTATCAAGCCCTCCTCTCCTCAATTAAATCACCCAACTCAATTCTTGGGTATATGCCGAGACTCATTAACTCCTGAAGCAATAACTTGAATGCGTAGGGCACTGTAACCCTGGCAATCCTACCCTTATCACCATGTATTGGGCATACAGGCTTACCCTTATTCGTATCATACCAGGCTATCATACCGCAATCCTCGCACACATACATGGTGTACTTATCGCTCGACTCCACAAGCCTCTCCCTAAGTAATGCAGCCGCGCCATGGGCTATCAAGACGTCCCTCTCCATCTCACCAAGCCTAAGACCACCCTCCCTAGACCTACCCTCGGTTGGTTGCCTAGTCAGTATCTGCACTGGACCCCTAGCCCTGGCGTGTATCTTATCAGCAACCATGTGGTGAAGCTTCTGGTAATAAACAACTCCAATGAATACGTCTGCCTCAAGCTTCCTACCCGTCAATCCGCTATACATCACCTCCTTACCATCCCACCTAAAGCCTGACCGTATTAGTAAGTCCCTAAGCTCCTCCTCGGTAACTCCCTCGAATGGTGTGGCATCGATCATAACGCCTCTAAGGGCAGCCACCTTACCAGCCATTGACTCAAGCAATTGCCCAACCGTCATTCTACTGGGTAATGCGTGTGGATTTACGATTATGTCGGGTGTAATACCATCCTCTGTGAATGGCATGTCTACCATGGGAATCATCATACCCATCACACCCTTCTGCCCATGCCTACTCGCAAACTTATCACCAAGTTCAGGTATCCTCAACTCCCTAACCTTAACCTTAACAAGCTTATACCCCTCGTTAGTCTCGGTTATGACCACGTTATCAACGATACCCTTCTCACCACGCCTAACCGTTATTGATGAATCCCTCCTAGCACTGGATACCACCGTCTCTGTGTATACACCATAGAACCTCGGCGGCGAGGTCTTACCAATTAGAACCTCACCACCGGACACAAAAACCTCCGGTGATACTATGCCATCCTCATCAAGGTGGGCGTACGACTCTGGACCCTTGTAACCCCTAACCTCCGCCGATGGTATCTCTATCCTATCCTCCTCACCACCCGGATACCTCATCTGCTCCGTCTCATAGGTCCTATAGAACACGCTTCTGTACATGCCCCTCTCTATCGCTGATTTATTCAGTATGACCGCATCCTCCATATTGTAGCCTGTGTACGTCAATAGCGCAACAATCGCATTTTGACCAGCTGGTCTTCTTAGATATCCGTTTAGTTCCATACCCCTAGTTATCACTAATGGTCTCTCAGGATAGATCAACAGATGCCCTCTACTATCCATCCTAAATCTATAATTAGCGGCTGGGAACCCGAGGCTTTGCTTTGCCATTGCAGCCTCGTAAATATTCCTTGGTGATTGGTTATGCTCTGCATACGGTATTATTGACGCCACAGCACCGATCATCACTGATGGTATTATCTCCATGTGCGTGTACTTACTCATGTCCTCCTCAGGGTTTATAGCGACCAACGCATTCTCCTCCTCATCACCATCTAGATACTCCACAATGCCATTACTGATCAAGTCCGACCAAGACCACTCACCACTACTCAACTTCTTAATGTGCTCAGGCTTAAGCTTAAGCTCGCCATTCTCGATTATTAGGACAGGCCTCCTGAGCCTACCACCGTCACAGTTCACCCTAACCTCATCAAGCGTCCCGCGGCGTATTCTCGCAACATTAATCTCATGACTTATCTGCCCCCTCCTCCTCAAATCCCTTATCGTTGTCACCAACTTATCAGGCTCCGTATGTATTCCAACCAATCTACCGTTTAGGTAGACCTCGGTACCCTTAATACCCTCCTTCCTAGCGGTTAGTATTGGCACAACACCCAAGTCATAAAGCAACTTCTCCACCTCATTCTCATCAACACCCACCGTTATTGTCGATAGGAGGGCTAAATTCTTAACCAAACCACAATTCTGGCCCTCGGGAGTCTCGATCGCGCATAACCTACCCCACTGGGTTGGGTGTAGGTCCCTTGCCTCGAAGTGCGGCTGTGCCCTACTTAGGTTTGAAACAACCCTCCTTAGGTGGCTTAGCGTTGATAATAGGTTTGTCCTATCGAGCATCTGCGAAACCCCGGTCCTACCACCTATCCAATTGCCTGTGGCTAATGCATGCCTTATCCTCTCGGTTATTATGTCAGCCCTAACCAACGTGACCAGGCTCGGCACTTTACCCCTTGAGTAATGCTTCTCAAGCTGTTGCCTCACGTCCTGAATCACTTGCCTAAACACAGCCCTGAACAACTGAGCCATTAAATCGCCAACGAGCCTAACCCTCTTATTCGCAGTATGATCCTTATCATCAGGTTCCCTACGACCTAGGTACATCTCTATGACACCTTTCACCATCTGCCCAACCATCAACGCCTTCTTCAACCTGGCATCCTCAGTGGTGCCAAGGTGGGGTAGGAAGTATTTATCAAGGGTTTGCCTAGCCCTCTCAATCCTAACCTCCCTAGGTTGCCCAATGGCCACCTTACTACCTATGAAATCAAGCGCATCATCAACAGTGCTCGCTATTTGTATTGAGAATTGTAGTGATGGCAGTAACTCATTCTGTATGTCTGGGTCATCGCTCACAGCAAGGACTATGTCCTCGTCAGTCTCTAGGCCGAGCGCCCTCATTATTATTGGGAATGGTATCCTGGTGGCTACGGCTGGGAATACGACGTATATTATGCCATCCTTATGCCTTTCTACGGTCACCGTAGTCTTAAAACCAGCGCCGATTGAGATAACCTTGGCAGTATGCGTTATGCTTGCCTTATCGCCCTTATCATAGAATGGCTTATTGGGCGCCAAATCCTCCTGCGATACGATAACCCTTTCACTACCATTTATTATGAAGTAACCGCCTGGGTCCTCGGGATCCTCAAGCTTACTGATTAATTCCTGCCGCTTAAGCCCGTATAGGTTGCAGTACCTTGAACGAACCATTATTGGTAAATCCCCAATATAGACCCTCTGCCTATCAACCTCCTCATCATTGACGTATAGGGCCATCGTTAGATAAAGCGGTGCTGCATATGTTAGGTTCCTCAACCTAGCCTCCATCGGGTAAAGCAGGTGCTCGCTGGCGTCAGCCTCCCTAACCCTTGGCTTACCAACCTCTATCTTATCAAGCCTTATGTAGAGACCCTTATTTTCGGTCTCAATTACACTATTTTCATTAATTATTTCCTGCAACCTCTTCTCCACAAAGTCATTGAATGAATCGAGTTGGTGCTTCACGAGACCACCCTCCCTAATGAACGCTTCAACTAGGGTCCACCTATCGTCGGACGTGGGAAATCCACCACGCGCCCTCTTGGACCTAAGTATTGGTATTGCACGGAGTCCAATGCCTTATCATGTTCAGCGTTAGGATTCCCCATGGACATCGTTTACCACCCCATGTTCAAATCACTATTTAAATCCTTTCCAGAATATTTTTTCATAAATTTAGTATTCATGCTTCGCCATAACCTAGGGAAGAACCTATTTAAATTATTTTGTTCACTCAACCAGGCACGACAAACCTGTAGGTGACAAACTCACCGGATGTATCAGACTTCCTAATTATCCTGATTACATTACCCGGCCTAGCCCCTATTGCCCTAGCCAGTGGGTCACTAGCCCTTATCCAGGGTAGTTGAAAAACCTTAGCATTCAATTGCTTAAGAATCTCCCTAACCTCCTCCTTAGGCACGATCTCCACCTTAGGCATGTACTCATGCTCAAGAATCCTCCTAAAGCGCTCCTCACCCTTACCCCTCCTCCGCGAACTCACGAAAAATATGGGCTAACGCCCACCTATATAAACCTTTAACAAACTCAGCACAGGCACTCACCCATAACACAACAATTAACATAGATATGTACGAGATATCGCATTGCCAACTAGGATCCCAGTTATAATGCCAATCCACATAATANCCGCATTATTTAACGTAATGATAATATCCCCTATTGCGCAGCACCAATATGTACCACCCCATAAAGGTGCATTACTACATAGCTACGTAATAAAGGTAATTTAGAGCCACGAATATTAATGTAAGCACCACAGCAATAAGTAACGCACGTTCAATATTACGCAACACAAGCCAAGCAACCAATAATGAGAAAAAGAAAGAGAGAAT
>CisS_allDRAFT_1000248_pt1 | contig 11068 bp, 10 predicted proteins | sample CisSprmetagenome_FD_10649 | JGI IMG/M metagenome (IMG submission 10649) | reverse complement strand
CGAGGAGGCTCGCCCTGCCCTCGAAATATCTATACAGCAGCACCGCGCCGACGTACGCCGCAAGCGCGGCGTCCACGGCCACGAGCACGCCGGCGCCGCGCAGATAGGCCGGAGGGGCCAGGAGGACGGCGTATGCCGCGGACGGCGTCACCGAGATGGCTATCAGCAGAAGCCCGGCCCCCATGATCTGATATGAGGATAGGAGGAGCGGCCCGAGGAGTCTGGGGACCCCGGGCGCGGTCGCCAGGCCCTCGAGCAGTAGGGAGAAGGCGAAGAGGATCTGCCCAGCCGCGAAGAGCCCGAGCCTCGCCTCCCTGAACGCCCTATAGGCCTGCGCCCCGCGGACTATCAGGTAGATGGAGACGGCGACGAGTATTAAGTCGGGGATGAGGAGCACGGAGAAGAAAAAATCTTACGATATTTGAGCAGTGGCGTTGCCGTAATATATCGTGGCCTGCGGCACCCCGAGCGGCTGCACCACAGCCCTGTAGAGCCCGCCGCGGTACACCACGAATATCAGGGCGTTGCCCGTGTACAGCCTCAAGGCGGCGAAGTTCGGGCCGACCATGCCGCTGGCGCTCACGACGCTGTAGGACTGCCCGCCGGCCTGCACAGAGCCGCTACCAGCCACGATGCTGGCAAAGGCGCTCTGGCCCCTCACTATGCCCACCAGATCCAGCTGCAGGGAGAGTTGGCTGGAGCTCATGGACAGAGTCAAGTTCTCGGCCACAGGCGGACTGCTCCAGTTCGCCGCGGCCGGCAGATGCCAGCCCGGCCGTCCCCACGCGGGCCCCGCCCCATGCCTCCATACAGGCGGAGAGGCCGCTTTCGCGCCCTGCGCGCCGTATGCGCCCCGCCATGCGGCGTTGCCTATGGCCGTAGTCGCCGTCTGGGTCTGCGCGTATGCGATGTACGCCACAGCCGCCGCCAGAACTGCGGCGGCTATCGCGGCTATTTGGATCCGCCTCATGCCTTGGGAAAACCGGCGTCAATAAAAAAGGTGACTCACTTCTCGTGAGTGGCTACTTGGCCCTCAGCTGCTTGACCAGCTCCTCCAGCTCCCCTGCAAGCTCCTCCCTGGTCTGGGGGTCCAGCCTGCCCGCGTTCTCTCTGACGAACTGGGCCAGGCCCCTCATGTTCCAGACGGCTCCCCTCAGATGGTGGTCGAGCCACTCGTCGTAGCTAGGCGGCCAGCCTCCCATCCGCCTCCATCCCCTCCAGCCCCCATCCATCTCCATCCCTTCCACCACATGTATCGAAACAGATATCGGATATATTTAAATTTTTCGATATCGATTAGAGCCTAACCACGTCGTACCGCCCCACGACCTTCAGGAGGGTCGTCCTGCCCCGCAGCGCGGCCACCAAGCCGTCGAGCCCGTCGCCGACCTCGAGCTCCACAAGGAAGAAGTAATCCCACGGGGAGAGGCGCGTAGGCCTCGAATATATGAGGGACATGTTGACCCCCGCCGCGGCTATGGGCTCCAGGGCTCTGTAGAGGGAGCCCGGCGTGTTCGGCACGGCGAAGATCAAGGCCGCGTGGCGGCCTCCGCCGCCCCTCCCTCCCCCGTCGATATGACGGCGAATCTGGTGTAGCTCTCGGCGTCCTCCACGCCGCACTGCGCCTCGAACCCCTCGAGGGCCCGCGGCGAGGCCAGGGCCCCGCAGTCGTCGCACGTCTCCAGGGCTTTGACGGCCTCGGCGGTGCTGTTGGTGTAGACCACCTGCGCCCCCAGCGAGGAGAGCAGGCGGCGCGCCTGCGCTATCGCATGGGGATGCGAGTAGACCACACGCGGCGTTCCCTTCCTCGCGAGGCACAGCACTATCCGCATCTCCAGGACGGCCGATATGCGGACGGCCCGCGTGGCGAGCGAGTCGACGGTCTCGCCGACGGGCCCCTCCAGCGAGTTCATGAACGGCACCACGCCGAGGTCGGCGGATCCGTTTTCCACCATGGCGAAGACCTCCCCGATGGTTCTAGCCGCAACTAGGGAGGCCTCCGGCATGTAGGAGGAGGCCGCCTCCCACGTGAACGACTTCTCGGGGCCTAGATACGCCACGAGGGGCCTCCGGCGCCTCGATATAAACGAGGCCAGAAACGCGCCGAGCTCGCCGCCGATAGAGGGAGGCTCGGGGCAGGAAGCCCTCCTCTCGATCAGCTCGGCGATGCGCCGCTCCAGATCCCGAACCCCTCGCAGTCCATGGGATGCGGAAGGGCGGTGTTTATATAGATTCGGCCCCCCGCCGGTCGGGGCCTGCTGGCCGTCGAGCCGCGTCTCCCGCGCGGCTGCGGGAGCGAAGATATTATTTTAGGAGGTCGTTGCCCATATGGCGGGCTGGAGGATCGAGGCCTCCGGGGGATGCATCAGGCTTGCCGAGGGCGAGGCGGCCGCGGAGATCTGCAGGCTCCCGGGCGGCTATAGGGTCCGCTACGCCTCCGTCTCGGCCGAGGCTTACCAACCCGGCGATCTGTACAGGGAGGTGGAGGACGCGGGCGGGAGGATCCTGGCCCGCGCGATCAAGCTGAGCGACTTGGTGGAGTTCGCCGTGAGCGGGGAGGGCGGAAGGGCCACTATGGTGGCCCCTGAGGCTGCGTTGAGGCAGGTATTCGACGACGCGAAGGCGGCCGTGAACGAGCTGGCGTCGAGGATAAAGGAGGAGCTGATCGACGCGCTGAAAGACGCCAGGTTGAAGTACGTCAACACCTACGGCGGGGTGTCCATGGTCGCGCTCGAGAGCAAGCAGGCCGCCGTCGAGGTCTTGGTCAGCGGACAGGAACAAGGCGTGTTGTTGAAGATCTCCAAGGCCAAGTCGGCCTATCTAAACGCCGTCTGGGCCGACGCCGAGGCCAAAGACACGGCGGCCAAGCTGGCCGGAGGCGAGGCGGAGCCCGGCCTTTTCCAGAAGTACGTAGAGACCAAGTTCCCCGAGAAGGCTCTGTAGGATCTACGCCGTAAAGGCCCCGCCTTTTTATGCGCCCCCGCCCGAGCACAGATTTATTAGTCTGTTCGAGCCATCCCATGGGAAGGACTTGGGCCGTGCTCGCCGCCGCCCTGGTCGCCGCGGCTACCGCGACGCTCCTCATAATGAGCACAAGTAGGCCCCAGCAGAGCGCCGCCACGTCCACGACCGCCGCGGCCGTCGCGACCCAGACCGCCGCCCGGCAGACCTCGACCACGACAGTCGCCAGGCTGACGACCACAACGGCAAGCCCCCCGCCGACCCGGCCCGTCGGATTTAACGCAAGCTACTACGAGGCTAACTACACGTTGACCTTGACGGCCAGCGCCGGCTCGATTTCCGTGGAGATGCGGGGGTGGTGGCTCCTGGGCGTAGGGCCCCTGGGCAACTACACAGTGTTATTCCTGACGGCCGAGATGCCCGGCGCCGGCGCCGTCGAGGCTGTATATAAGGCGGCGACCAAGGGAAACCTCACATACGTGGAGGCCTGCTCGGAGGGCAGATGCGTCGGGAGGATAGAGCCGATAAACTCGACAGTGCTGAGGCTCTTCGCGGACCTCATCAACGCCACCAGAGCAACAGGCAACTGCTCCTATCTCAACTACACAGGGGTGGAGCTTGAGGGGGGCGGGAACATATCGACGGGCGCCCTCCCGGGCCTCGGCGGGCTCCTCAACGGCACCGGCAACTACACGGCTAAGGCCTGCGTGGCCTACGGCATCCCGCTGACCGCGTCGGCCACGATGCGGATCAACATGAGTCTGTACAACCGGACGGTCGCCCTACAGGTTTCGATCAGGCTGTCGGCCACGAGGATAGGGCCCTACGTCCCCGAGCGCTACAGGCAGTTGCTCTCAGAGGCTGAAGCCGCCGTGGAGAAGTCGAGGGGAGGGGCGGGCTACTAGCCGCCGGCCGCCTCAACGAGCCGTTCGGCTTATATATTCAGTGCGGCCTATATGCCGTGAGGATAGACCCGTCTCTCTGCATAAGGTGCCGGGGGACCAAGATGTTGTGCGGACTCCCCTACTGCCCCGTCCTCGTCAAGGCCAGGGCGAGGACCTACGTTGAGGCCGTCGCCGGGAGGTCGTCGGTGGCCGGCTCCTCCCCGCCGAGCGTCTTCGTGGGGAGGGTCGGATGGCCCCGCGTCAGGGTCTACCCCTCGGTGCCCCCCGTGGAGGGAGACACGGCGCAGCTCGAGGACCCCCGGGCCTGGCTCTCCATGGAGCTCGAGGAGTTCCTCGCGTCGCGGCTGATCTTGGCCAGGGGATCCGCCGAATTCGACGTGGACTCGGCGCGGAGCCCCGGCCGTCTGCTCCACGACGTGCAGGTGCTGGCCCTCTCGCCGCGCCCCGCGGACGTGGAGCTGGACCTCAAGAAGCCCCTGAGGGCGGAGCCGGTCCTCGACGAGCACTCCCCTCCCTTCGGGCCGGCGTCCCCCCTGCGGTCGCTCCGCCTCGGCTCTCTGCCGCCCCCCGAGCGCGTCGTGGAGCGGGCGTTCTCCGATGCGGACTACCCCGCCGGCGAGGCCGTGTGGAGCCTCTACAGGTCCGGAATCGACGTGCACCGCATATCCAGGCTGCTCAGCGTGGGGGCCCTGGGGGTCGCCCAGCGCCGGAGGCTCGTGCCGACTCGGTGGAGCATAACGGCTGTGGACAAGCAGATATCGGACAGACTGCTGGAGGACGTACGGCGCATGCCTGAGGTGGATAGGTACCTCGTCTTCGTCCGGAAGACGCGCGGGAACACGTTCGTGGGGCTCCTCGCGCCGAGGGGCTTCATGTACGAATGGGGCGAGGCTTGGTGGCCCGGCACCGCCTGGAACTACTTCGGCGGGGCGCCGGAGGTGGAGGTGGACTGGGAGGGGCCTCGGGGCAGGTCCACATATCCCTCTATAGGCGGTTGCTACTACGCGGCGAGGCTTGCGGCGGCGGAGGCCCTTAGGTCCATGGGGAGACAGGCGGCTGTGGTCCTCTGGCGCGAGATATATCCCGGCTTCGACCTGCCGATCGGGGTGTGGTTCGTGAGGGAGAACGTGAGGGCGCTCTTCAGGGAACGGCCCGAGAGGTTCGACGACCTGGGGGAGGCTCTGGCCTACATGGCGTCGCACCTCCGCCTGCCGCTAGACGTCTGGCACTCCAAGTCGCATCTGGTGAAGATATTGAGGTCCCCCAAACTTTAAAATCCCCGCTCCGGAGCCCGTGTGGATCTTAAGGGCGTCACCCTCGTGTACGGCAGGCCCGGCACGGGGAAGACGACGCTGGCGGCCCACATAGCCGCAGAGAGGCTGAGGAGAGGGGAGAAGGTCCTCTGGGTCTCCTTCTACGAGGACCGGGATCTGTTGCTTAAAAACGCGGCTGCCCTCGGCTACGACCTCAACAAGGCCCATATATGGGACGCCGTTCTGGCCAAGGCCGAGGACGTGTTCAACTACATAATTGCGCTGACGACCGAGGAGGGGCCTTCCCTCCTCGTGCTGGACTCCATAAGCCAACTGCAGGGCCTCGACGTGAGGGGCCATCTAACAAACGTCATGTATAGGGCCCTCAGGCCCACGGGCGTCGACGTGTTGCTCACGGCCGAGGAGGAGGAGGCAAACCCGCTTAGCTACATAGCGGACAACATAGTCCACCTCGTCAGGAAGGTCTCGGAGAGGGGCGTCGCGACCCGCTACATGGACTTCGAGAAGATGCGGGGGAGGCCGGCGGGCTTCGTCAAGGCCTTCGAGATAATCGAGGGGATCGGCCTAGTCCTGCTGGATGAGCTCAAGCCGGCGAGAAGGGGGGCCGGCCGGCCGTTGGCCACCGACACGTGTATGGACAGGCTACTGGGGCCGCTGGAGCCCGGCTCGGTCACCGTCTTCATAGCGCCGGCCTCGGCGACGTACCTCAAGTTCTTAGCCATGCTGGCGGCCAACGTGTCGAAAAGAGGCGCGAGGGTGCTCTTCGCCGCCAGGAGCGTCGATCCCCTGCGCTTCAGCGCCTACGTCGAGAGGCTGGGCGGCAAGGTCGTCGCGAAGGGGATGGAGGTCCGGCCGGAGAGATATTGGTGGCTTACCTACGGCCTCCACAAGGCGCTTGAGGAGGTCCAGCCGGACGTCGTCATCACGGACTGGCTTGACGTGGAGTTCGCCTTGCTCGGACGCGACCTGGCCCTGGAGACCTTCAGGAGGAATTCCTCCCTGTTGAGGGAGGCCGGCATCCCGCTGATAGTCTCGGCCGTAGAGGACAGAGGCCTCTCGGTCTACGCCGACAACGCTGTGATGTTCGCCGAGGAGGGCGGCGCCCTCTACGCCAGGCCCCTGAAGGTGTCCAGCTTCGAGGCGACCGCCGATAGGTGCAAGGCCGAGCCTCCGTGAGGATAGTCGAGATAAGGACGGCGCGGGGGCTGGCCAGGTCCGGCCTCCCCGAGTACGACTACGCCCTGAACCCCTACCTGGGCTGCCTGCACGGCTGTAGGTACTGCTACGCGAGGGATTTCACCAAGGGGGAGCCCGGCGACCTCTGGGGGGAGGTAGTCTACGTCAAGGTGAATCTGCCCGACGTGCTGGCCCGAGAGGTCAGGACCGCCAGGCCGGGGATCGTCGGCATGTCGACCATCACAGACCCCTACCAGCCCGTCGAGGCCAGGTACAGGCTGACGAGGAGATCCCTCGAGATCTTGCTGCCGGCGGGCTTCAGGGCCTCCATACAGACCAAGTCCACCTACGTCCTGAAGGACGTGGACCTCCTCTTCGTCCATAGGGATAGGGTCGACGTTGGCCTCACGATCACCACGTTCCGCGGGGACGTCGCGCGCCTGCTGGAGCCCGGGGCGCCTCCGCCTAGGGCCAGGGCGCACGCGCTCCACGTCCTCTCGGAGCTCGGCGTGAAGACCTGGATATTCCTGGGCCCGTTGATTCCCGGCGTGAACGACGGGGAGGGCGACTACGCGCCGATCCTGGAGATCGCCAAGAAGACCGGCAGCGAGGTGATCCTCGACAGATATAGGCCGCGGCCCGGCGCCGACTCCATGCTGGCCGCCGTCGGGATAACGGCGAGGCCGGACCGCAGCTGGTGGGAGGCCAAGTCCCGCGAGATAGAGGCCAGATGCGCCGACCTGGGCGTCGTCTGCAGGACGGCCGAGGAGGAGTGGCGGGCCGCGAGGGAGGCCAGGCGGGGGCGGGGCCTCGACGAGTTCCTATAGCCTCGCCTCCGGCCACTTGATGGCGAACTGCAGCTGGGCCAGCGTCCCCACCATCAGGTCGGGCCTCTGATCCGGCGACCTCGGCTCGCTCCGCTTATCCCTATAGACTATGACCGTGTACATCCCCGCCTCCCTCGCGCCTGGGACGTCCGCATAGGCCTTGTCTCCGACGTATACGGCCTGCCAGGGCCCCAGCCCCAGCTTGGCCAGAGCGAAGCTGAAAGGCGTGGCGCTGGGCTTCGTGGAGCCCGTGTCCTCCCCGGCCACCACTATCACGTCGAAGAGCTCTAGAGGCACGCCGCTCCTCCTCAGCCTCTCCCTCTTGAGCCCCGGCACCCCGTCGGTGTCGGTCACTATCCCGAGCTTCACCCTCCTCCTGAGGAAGTGGAGAAGCACCAGCGTGTCCTTGAAGAGCCGCGACGCCCTCGCGTATTCGGAGAAATACATATCCGTGAGGGACGCGCCTATCTCCTCGTCGTAGAGCAGGCCGAGCCTCTTGAACAGCTCCCGCCACCTCTCATCCCGTGAGTATATCTGCCTCTCGTCCATCTCCTCGTCTATCTGCGCGATCAGATCGGCGGTCTTGTGGAGCCTTACGCCGTACCTCTCGGTCAGGAACTTGGCGACGGCGAACTGCGCCCTCTTCTTCGCGTCGGAGTCGTCCACCAGCGTGCCGTCGAAATCCAGCAGCACCGCCTTAATCACGCACCATCTAGTGGCGAGAAATAAAAAAAGTTGGCCGTCGGCCGAAGCCATATTTCGGCTGCGTCGGCGCGAGGCGCCTCCGCGCCTCAACTCGGGCGGCGGGGGCGGGCTGGGCTGAGCGCCGTCGGCCGTAGGCGCGGCGAGTCGGCTACGTGCGGCGGTGGGCGGCCGGCTCCGCATACAAACTACCTTTTTAATGGAGGCCTCTCGAGATGCCATGTCGGAGGGCTGGGAGGCTAGGCTGGAGCCCTTGAGGAGGCGGGTTTTCTTCGTCCTCGCGTCGTCCTTTAGGAATATCAAGAAGCTTCGGTGGGGGCCCGACGGATCCCTCGAGGTGGAGGCGCGGGAAGGCGCCGTGCTGTTCTTCAAGGACAGGAAGGGCTCCGCCCTAGTTCTGTTGGACGGGCGGCCCTATTTCGGCCTCGACGCCGCCCACGTCTACGTCCCTCTCCCTCCTGGCAGACATAGGGTCGAGCTGAGGATGACGCCCTACGCCGACTTCGGCCAGAGGGTCGGCGCCAGCCCGGGCACGCCCATCTACGCCGAGAGGGACGAGGAGGGGTTCAGGCTCTGGGCCTACGCCGCGACCGCGCTGGAGCTGGCAGAGGCCCTCGGCCCCGGCAGACAGGCCGAGGAGATACTCGACGTCCTCGACTCGGCCTTGAGGGGGCTGTTCCTCGGCGTCTCCCTCGACCAGATAGAGGCGGCCCTCCTCATCGACAGGAGGTACTCCCATCTGTTGGACTATCTGCCCGACGGCCTCTCGCCCGACGCCGCCGGCTTTAGGGAGGCTAGGCCGGATTTCGGGAGGGCCTTGTCGACCCTCCGCGAGGGCCTCGCCGAGTTGAGGCGGCGCTATGGGAAAGACGGCGTCCTGGCCGCGTTCGGCCACGCCCATATAGACGCGGCGTGGCTCTGGAACTTCGACGAGACGAGGCGGAAGGTCGAGAGGACCTTCTCGACGGTCCTCACGTTGATGTCGAGGCGGAGGTTCCGCTTCCTGCAGAGCAGCGCGCTCTACTACGAGTGGGCCGAGGAGGCGGGTCTGCTGGGCCCCATAAGGGACGCCGTCGAGGGCGGCCTCTGGATCCTCGCGGGGGGCTACGTGGAGCCCGACACAAACTTGGTCTCCGGCGAGTCCCTGGCCAGGCAGATGCTGTACTCCCAGAGGTACTTCCTCCAGAGGTTCGGCCGCCTCGCGGAGATCCTCTGGCTCCCCGACACCTTCGGGTTCTCGGCCCAGCTGCCCCAGATAGCTAGGCTGTCCGGCTTCAAGGTGTTCGCCACCCACAAGGTCGCCTGGAACGACACCAACAAGTTCCCCTACAACGAGTTCCTCTGGGAGGCCCTCGACGGCACCGCGATTCCGGCGGTCGCCTTCGGCTTCGGCAGGGGCGGCTACAACGCAGACTTCACGGCCAAGTCGGTCCTAGAGCAGGCGAGGTCTTGGAACGGCGGCGGGCCGGTGCTCTACTCGTTCGGCTGGGGCGACGGCGGCGGGGGCCCCACGGAGGAGATGTTGTACAGGGCGGAGGCGGTGGACGAGATGCCTATATTGCCCCGCGTCCAGTTGACAGGCCCCTACGAGCCCAGGCCCGCGGCGAGGTGGCGGGGGGAGCTCTACGTGGAGGTGCACCGCGGGGTGTACACGTCGCATGGCAAGATGAAGCGGCTGCACGCAGAGGCCGAGCGTTGGCTGAGGGAGGCCGAGCTCTGGAGCGCCCTGGCCGGCCTAGACTTCGACCCGCGCCCGTTGTGGAGGATCCTTCTGAGGGATCAATTCCACGACGTGCTGCCCGGCAGCGCCATAAACGACGTCTATCGCGCCGTCTATGCGGAGCTGGAGAAGGTCGTCGCAGAGGCCAAGGCGCAGGCCCAGAGGGCGGCCGAGGCGCTGGCCGGGCGAGGCGATTCCCTCCTTGCGTTCAACTCGCTCCCGTGGAGGAGGGTCGAGTACGTGGACGCCGAGGTCCCCGGCTGCCAGAGAGCGGAGGGAGGGTGCCTAACGCCCGTGGAGCTGCCGCCGTTGGGCTACGCCGAGGTTAGGCCGATCGACGTAGGGGATAGGGCGATCGCCGCGGCGTCCGGCCGCGACTTCGTCCTCGAGAACAGGAGCCTTAGGGTCGTCGTCGACGGGGCGACCGGCGCCATCAGATCCATATACGACAAGGAGGCGGGCAGAGAGGTGTTGAGGGGGGAGGGGAACGTGTTGGTGGCCCACGAGAACATACCGACGTGGGACGCNTGGGACGTGGAGCCCCGCTTCGATAGGTCCGGCGTTAGGGCGGGCTTGGAGAGGGCCGAGGTGGTCGAGCAAGGGCCGTACAGAGCCTCCCTGAGGCTGGTCTTTAAGTTCCTGTCGTCGACGGTGGAGGAGCGCATAAGCCTCTACGCCGGGAAGCGCCGCGTGGAGATGGCGCTGAGGACCTCGTTGAGGGATAGGGAGAGGCTCCTGAAGCTCTGGTTCGACTTCGACATAAACGCGGACAAGGCCACGTTCGAGATACCCTTCGGCAACGTCGAGAGGCCCACGACGACGAACACCAGCTGGGACATCGCCAGGTTCGAGGTGCCGTTCCTCCATTGGCTCGACGTGTCGGAGGGCGACTACGGGGTGGCCGTGCTCTCCGACTCCAAACACGGGGCCGCCGTGAGGGGCGGGAGGGTCGGCATAAGCATAGCCACGACGCCTGTGTTCCCCGACCCCCTCGCAGACGCCGAGGAGAACGAATCCCTGATAGTGGTGGAGCCTCACTTAGGCGATTGGCGCTCCGCCTCTGTGCCGCGGGAGGCCTACTCGGCCATATGGAGGCCCCTCGTGGTCCGCGGGAGGGCCGGCTCCGCGTCCTACGGGGAGCTCCCCCAGGAGAATCTCCTCCTTGAGTCGGCGAAGAGGGCCGAGGACGGCGACGGCTTGGTCCTCAGAATATACGAGGCCTTCAACAAGAGGGGCAAGGCGACCCTCAAGCTGTGGCGCGCCCCCTCGGCCGTACGCTCCACCGACATCCTCGAGGGGGGAGATGTGCCGCGCGAGATATCTACGTCGGGGGACTCCGTCGAGTTCTCCTACAGGAACTACGAGATAGTAACGCTTAAAATCTCGTTGTGATGCATATATTGCCCTCGCCCCGCGAGAGGCCCGTGGGGGCCGCCGTGAGCGGGAGCTCCCTCGCAGCGGCGCATGAGGATTAGGTTCGACGTCCTCTACACCCCCTACGAG
>CisS_allDRAFT_1000239_pt1 | contig 11244 bp, 10 predicted proteins | sample CisSprmetagenome_FD_10649 | JGI IMG/M metagenome (IMG submission 10649) | reverse complement strand
GAAATGGGTATGTACGGAAGCATCATAGTGGAATAATAGTGATCCAGAGACCTGGTCGAATAGTCAGACCTGATGGGTTCCTTATTGTCGTTCTCCGTGCAATTTTACCTCGTTACTCTTCGTGTGTATGTAGGGCCTTGAGGTAGTCGAAGAGATAATGGCACATGTGTCTGCTTTCAAAGGAGAGTTACAATTAATTTGTAAGCGATTTTATCCTTAACTTTTCCAAAAAAGTTTATAAACTTAATATATTTTCATAGCATATGGACGCTAACTGGAAACAGGTTCCGATTGAGGTAAGGGAGGGAATTAGGTATCTTTCTGCCCACTTCTATCCAGAAAGCCTGATGGGGAGATGGAGCGAGCTCAAAAGGCTAGCCTTCAGCTCGGCGAAAATGGTTAAACAATACTCCCTTCAGCAAGTAATAGAAGAGCTAGAACACTTCGATTTCTTCAGGGAATACTTCAAGGAGGAGCCTCTAAGCAACGTGAAGCTGCCTCAGTCCTATATAGAGCTCTTCGACGGGCTCGTAGAGGACTTCAAGTCGCCAAACTGGAAGGACAGGGTAGCCGCCAGGTTCCACATGATCACCGAGGGCGTATTAGCGACGGTGGGCCTCAAAATACTGAACGAGACCTCGAGGAAGTATGGGCTAAATAAATTCAACGAGGGGATCAGGGTCATCATAGAGGACGAGGCGAGGCACGTGAACTTCGGGTTCTCCCTAATTGAGGACAAGGAGTACGTAATGAGGCGAGTAGAAGAGCTCTTCCCCCTAGCGGTTAGAATAGTCAAAGAGGGGAAGGAGAAGATCGAGCCATTAGGTTACAGCGTCGATGAGCTGATCGGCTTAATGGAGGAGCTCAAGAGAGCCAGATTAGAGAAAATCGGGGCGCTTTGAGCTCNATTCGTCAGTATTTTATGATGATCTCCATATGAAATTAAAGTATTAAACAAAAATATTAAATTTATTCTNTAATGTTATAAAAAAGAATCGTATAGACTTGGTCAAATTCAAAGCCAACCCGAAGTCCCTCATCAAGTTATATTCCCTCGCCCGGTAATACATCTCTCAGTGGTAGCTAGCAACGTCTCATCTCAAGCTCCGCAAGCGGCTCCTGAGGCCACAGTCCTATCCGTCATGCTCACCCTCCTTCCTTACCTACTCTGGATCGCCGCGTTCCTCTTCATGGTTTACATGGTTACCAGGATGCAGGTGGGTTTGGGAATAAACAGGAAACAGGACAGGAAGGTCTACTTACCTCCTTCCGTATCATGGGATTCGGTCATCGACATGGACGAGGTGAAGAGCAGGCTCTTGGAGATAGCGGAGTGGGTAAAGGCGAGGAAGAAGCCTTACGGGGTGATCCTTTTCGGGCCCCCGGGAACAGGGAAGACCCTCGTAGCTAAGGCCTTAGCCAACAAGTTGGGCTGGAAGTTCATGGAGCTTAGGGCTAGGGACGTCATGAGCAAGTGGTATGGCGAAAGCGAGTTCCTTCTGGAGTCCTTCTTCGACCAGATACCCCTCGTGGCCCCAGTGGTTGTCTTAATAGACGAGATCGACGGCTTCGCCATGAGTAGGGAGGAAGGGGTTCACGAGGTCACTCACAGGTTGATTAACATAATGCTCTCGAGGCTTCAGGAGCTCCACGACTCGAATGTCCTCGCAATAATCGTAGCTACCACTAACCTGCCCCAAGAGATAGACGAAGCCCTCCTGAGGCCCGGGAGGTTCGATGAGGTCATTTACGTCGGTCTCCCCAACGAGGACGCCAGGAAGGAGCTATGGAAAGCCTTGGCGGGGCCCGAGGTTGATTACGAGGCCTTAGCCAAGGCGAGCAATAGGCTCACCCCGGCCGACATAAAGGCGGTGGTCGAGGCCGTCAAGAACAAGGTTGAGCTGGGAGAAAGGAGGAAGCCCACCACCGAGGACTACATGAGGGAGCTCGAGTCTTACAAACCTTCCTTGAGCCTACAGACCCTATTGAAGTTCGAGGACATAGCCAAGAAGTACTCCAGGCATAAGGTCAGCGAGAAACCATACCTGGTTAAGGACGTCAAATGGGACGACCTAGGGGACTTGGAGGAAGTCAAGAGGGAGATGAGGGAAGCGATAGAGATGCCCATAAAGCACAGGGAAATAGCCAGGACCCTAGGGGTGAAGCCCGCCAAGGGGGTGCTCCTATACGGCCCTCCAGGAACGGGAAAAACCAGCCTGGCCAAGGCGTTAGCTTCGGAGCTGAACGCCTCGTTCATAATACTGTCTCACGAGGAGCTTTCTAGGGTAGGACCGTTTGAGGCTCCGAAGGTTATATCCGAGAAGTTCGCCTTAGCTAGGGAGTACGCCCCTTCCATAGTTTTCATAGACGAGATAGACTCATGGACTAGGGTAAGGGAGGCCAACGAGTGGAGGAGTGCCCTTACCGAGCTCCTGGTTCAGATGGACGGGATTAGGGAACTCGAGGACGTGGTGGTAGTGGCCACTACCAACAGGCCTTGGGACCTAGACCCGGCGTTGCTTAGGCCCGGCAGGTTCGACAGGCTGATCTACGTGCCTCCCCCCGATGAGAACGGCAGGAAGGCCGTGCTGAAGGTTCTGATGCGAGGATTAGAATACGACGAGGAACTAATCGCTGAGGTGGCCAGAAAAACTACCAACTTCACTCCCGCTGACCTGAAGGCTGTCGTTGACGAGGTCAGGAGGAGCATGATGAAGGAAGCCCTAGAAAAAAGGCAGATAAGGATTAGGGTACCATAGAGGACTTTGAGAAGGTCTTGCAGAAGTTCAAGCCTTCAGTCGATCCCTCAACGTTGGCCATGTATGAGGCCTGGAGGAGGAACCATCAGTCCTGAACCTTGGGCTCGATCAACTTAATTTCAGAACTCCTCAATAAATTAATTTGAACTGTCTGAACGCCTTAAAGAGTATGAAACCCAGGATTCCCATCATAATGGCCATCATGACGAAGCCCGTTAACTGCTCCGATCCAGGCGTCCAGGGGGAGTAAGGGACGGGAGGGTTGGAATAGAACGGGTACGAAGCAAGAAGCGCCACGGCTAAGGTAGTGTCTCCAATGAGCCAAAGGATCAAGAGCGCCAGCTTCTCAACGTACCTCATCGAATGAACGGACGCCCCTATCAGGAACCCCGCAACGAAGACGGTCAGGGAGTCCGCCGCCCTGAATAGCAAGTCAACCGCGCTTAGGACGTAAAGGTCGGGGTAATGCCAGACTACGATGATCAATGAGCCTAAGTAAGCTAGGAAGCTTCTCCTCGCCCTGAAATAATAATAGCCGATGAGGCCCCCGCCGAAGGCCAGGGCGTAATGGGAGACCATTAAGGGGGTTGGTGAGTCGATATATAACGCCTCAACGAACGGATTAACGACGGCAAGCGCGAACACTATGGAGGTTATCAGCGCCCGTTTGTTGCCTGGAAGTCTCTCTATCACTCGCTTCTTTTCACGTAATTCTTAATATTCCTATATCCGTTACTTCCACTTCTATCACGTCCCCGTGCCTAAGGTATTTCCTGCCGGTGAACTCCGCCACCCCTGCGGGCGTGCCAGTAGCTATCACGTCCCCAGGCCTCAGCGTTATCCCTTGGCTAGCGTAGTGTACGAGCTCCTCCATTGAGAATATCATATCGTCAGTAGTACCGTCCTGCACGACCTCCCCATTCAGTCTCGTCGTTATCCTGAGGGGTAGTTTCACCTCATCCTTCGGAACGACCCAGGGACCTATAGGTAGGCCCGTGTCCAGGTCCTTGCCCAAGACCCAGTTGAGGCCTAGTTGTGGTATTCCTGGGAATTGGTAGTCGCGGTAACTGACGTCGTTCAGCACGGTAAAGCCGAAGATGTAATCCCACGCCTTCTCCTTAGGTATGTACTTTCCCCTTTTACCTATTACAATACCGATCTCTCCCTCGTAGTCTACCCTCTCTAGCCCCCTCGGGAGCTCTATGAAGCCGTTGTGAGGGACTAGGGTATTGGGGGTCTTAACGAAGAAGTACGGATAGGGAGGCCTCTCGAAGCGTCCCTCGCTTGCGTGGGACCTGAAGTTAACGGCGGGCATGAGCACCTTCTCTGGGACCACTGGAACCAACAACTCCCTAACCTTCACTTCCCCCATCTCCAACCTCGACAGGATGTCGTAATTGCTGATCACGGCGTTAGGGTTGGCTAAAAGGCACTCGAGCCCTTCCCTAATGGGGGCCAAGTAACGGCCTCCGTTAATGAAGACGGCCATCCTCTCGCCGTTCTCCAAGACGGCGTAAGCGACCTTCACGCGAAAACCTTTTGGCTAGGAATAAAAACGGATTCGTCGAACCTGATGGACGCTTACGAGTTCGTGTATTACGTGCTGAGGCACGCGGTTCCAGGCTCCACCGCGGGGTTCTCGACAGGTAGCGCTCAATTCATTCTGATGAAGGACGAGGTTGGGATGGCCAGGTTGGTCTACTGCCTGAACGACGAGGTGGAGGAGAGGAGGTTTCGGTTCAGCGAGGAAAACGTGAACAGGGTGGCCAACGAGATCGTGAACCTGATCGGCGAGGTCTCGGGTTTCGAGGTCAAGGAGGTTCAGCTACTCAAATCGGTCGACTTCTCGGGCTGCTTCAGAAAGGAGGAGAGGCCTAGACGTAAGGCTAAGCCTAAGGAAGAGCTGAACCAGATCCTACAAAGTCTCAAGCAGTTGCCGCAGGCGTATTCCTTCATCCCTCTCTTCTCCTTAGAGGGCAAGATCGTAGGTCTTGTGCCTGAGACCTTCGCGCTAGTCGAGGGGAATCATAGGGAGCCCGCCAGGGTGAGGAGGGAAGGCGCGTCCCCTTTAACCCTCGACGCCGACAGGTGGTTCAGGTACTCAGGGTACCTGAAGGCTGATAAGAAGTTCGGGAACCCCCTGCTCTCTTACGGTTCCGTCACGACGTTCTCGGCCCTACTGGTCGAGACAGCTCAGGACGGTCAGCAGGGCGAATGGAGGGGGAGGAGAATACCTAAGAAGACGGGGACGTTCTTCGTCTTCAACTCGAGGGGTAAGGCCCACACGGAGGAGCTGGAGTTCCTGGACTACTCCCCCTTACAGTCCAAGAGGCTATCCTACGGCCTCTTCGTTAAGGAAGGGGAGACGATCGTGAGGCTAGGGGGAGGAGTTGTGAGTAGCGTTGAGGCCTTAGCGGACTACGTGATCAGCTCCACGTTCGCGGTCTCAAATAACGGTGAACTCAGCGTAACTACGTTAAGGGAGCTCTCCGACTTCGTGATAAACATGATAGTTTCGAAGTACATGCCCTCTAAGAGCCTTAAGGACTTTATACTCGTTATATCGAACCCGATACAGTCAACCGCGGTTCTAGCCTTTGATGACAGGGCTTTGAGGCTCTCCGACCCAGTGAGCTACTGGATCTGTCAGGTTCTGGAGGAGTGCGAAAGAGGAGAAGCAGGCACCGACGGCAAGAAGGAGGAGGTTAAGAGGGCGTTCAACCTCCTGTCGGAAAAGGGGATGTACAGGTCGGTCTTCCTTTAGTCGATCAAGTAATTAAGGCTTATATTTTCAGGCTTGTACTTCTAAGCTGAAATGACGCAGGTTGTCCAATGGTTCGCTGTTTTGTATGACACCGTCATGATGGCCTTGAATTTCCTAATTTTCTGGCGTCTCCTAAGGGCGGAATACGTCAGCAACAGGGCAGTGATGTTCTTCTCGTCCATAATCCTTTACATGGCGGCAGAAGGGTTCGCGCTCGGTTACATCATTTACGAGGGAGGATCACCGATAGCGGAGCTACCTGCCCTAGTCCTGGCTTCCATTCCTCTCCTCGTCTCAGGAGCGATAAAGCCTCAGAACGTGAGGCTTCAAGGGTCCGTCAAGTACTCCCTGCTACTTGCCACGTCTTTAGTGGTGGACGAGATGGGCATGGGGTACCTGTACGCCAAAGCTTTCGGCGTTAACCTCGGCAACTGGCTGGTGGACTCGGTGAGTAACGTGGCTTTCGGCCTTATGATGCTGGCCGATGCCCTCTTCTTCCTGTTGGTCTCGAGGAGACGCGGGAAGCCGGAGTACGCCCTCTTCACGTTCGCTACCGCCATGGTTTTCCTGCCGAACGTTGTGTTCGTTTACGGCAAAATGATTATGCTGATTTTTTCTATACTATCTTCCGTTATAATGATCATAAACATAGTCTTACTTTACCTAGTCCAGTTGAGCGGGTTCACGTTCAGGAGGCAGTTCCTCGCTATCTCAATGGCTCTCCTCAACTTCCTAATGATGTACGGGCTCAGCGACTTCGCCGTAACCGGTAGCCTGGTAGTCCTCTCCCTGACCTCGGCGATATCTATGGCCTGGTACCTTTTCGCTGAAGTGTGGGAGTCGAAGGATGTTAAAATAGAACCGAGGCCCGGCCTCACGTTCCTCTTCTTGGTTCTCGTTAATCTAGCGGAGCTCGCCATGGGGTTCGGAATGACGGTCTTCGGATTCAGAACTTCGCTCGACCTGTTCATGCCGTCAAGTGCTAGCGGCGCAATGGGCCACATGCACGCTGCGAGCGGGCAAATGGCTATGTCCAGCACTATGTCTCAATCAGGTAACATGCCGAGCGGGACGACAAGCGGTATGAACATGGGTATGGGAGGTCATATGTCCATGATGAGAGTACAACCCTGGTCCTCTTGGGACCCGCTCTGGTGGCTCTTCCCGTTCGACATATACTCCATGATGACCATGATGAAGATAAGCGGCAACGCGTTAATCAACATGTTCTGGTCTTCCTACATGCTCATAATGATGACTACCATGTCGCCGTTCTATGTTATCATGATGGGCTCCGAAATGGCGTTTCTCGTATGGGAGAGGTACAGGAGGGCTAAGAACTTGGGTGTGAAGAGATGGGCCCTGGTCATTCTCGTTTCAATACCCATATTCGTGGTGCTAGTACCTTACTACACTCCCTACTACGTCTTCGGCATGTCCGGCATGATAATTCCGGTCGAAGTGATACCCTACTTAATATCTTTAGCCGCTGTAGCAATCGCGGTCATTCTCCTGGGCAGGAGGGCTTACTGTAACGCGGTTTGCATGTCCGCCCATATGTGGACCAACGTCTGGTACGACCAGTTCAAGCCGAAGAGGCACTGGAGAGGTTGGGATTACCTCAGGTGGGCCTTCCTGGTTCCGGCCATCATAGTTCTCGCGCTGTACCCGCTTTACGGCCTTGGCCTACTCCAACCCCCCGCGGTGAAGCTACCGGGAGCGAAATCGTTCGCTAACTTCATCCTCGACTTTTACGGCATGTTCGTGCTGAACTACGTCTGGTGGTTCTTCTTCTTCCTGACCCCGATATTCGGCGCCTACTCCTGCGCCAGGCAGGGCTGGTGCGGCTTCGGTACATTAGCCGGCTTAGGCAACAAGGTCTTCTTCAAGGTTAAGGCTAACAGCGTTGAGACTTGTAAGGCCTGCCGAAGTGTGGAGTGCGAAGGAGCGTGTCCTGTGAAAATACCTATAAGGTCTGATGTGCTCTCGAAGGGCTATACGAACAGAATAGCGTGTGTGGGCTGCGGGGATTGTGTTGAGGCGTGTCCTTACGACAATCTGACCATTAGGTCTTTAATAGGCAGATGAGATCAGGCGGGTAACCGCTAGGTCATCGGTCCCGCTCCCCGAAAATTCATCATTCAAATATTTCACCAAGTTTTCACTTTTTATAGTTTGGCTCGGAAGCGCTAGACCTTTTATCATGAAGCAAGGCTAGCTGAGTAGGCTCAGCGTATCTAGAATCGGGCATGTCTACGATTGTTCTTAGTATTACGGCGTCCACGAACATTATGAATAATACAGTACCTTCTTTGAGATGCGCTTGTTTGACTTATGAGATCGCCTCTATTCTGAGAATTTTTTAGTGCGGCGAAAGAACATATTTTCTCTCCCTCAGTACTAGTCAAGATTTAAATAATATGGTGATTAAAACGTACATGTGAGCCAGGCCAAACTCAGGAGGAAGAAAAGAAGTAGGTACGAGATAATACACGACGTCTTGGATCAATGTCAGACCGGATCAAAGAAAACCTGGGTGATGTACAGGGCCAATCTGTCTTACGATCTAACGACTAATTATCTCAATGAACTCGAGAAGTTGGGCCTCGTGGAGAACAAAGAAGGTCTATACTATATAACCGAAAAGGGGAAACAGCTGCTNGAACTCCTCAANGCCTGGAGGCAGAAGAAGGCCGAACTGGACGACGTAGCTAAGAAGATCAAGGAAATCCTCCCTGAAGAAGGAAGGAGAGAGAGGAAGGCTAAACAAGCGTCGTAGCGAGGGTTACTAGCTCACTAAGATCTTATATCTGGGATTTTTAAATAAAAATAAATCCATTTTTGTTTTTACCCCTTATACAGCTTGGGCTTTTTCGAGATCATCAAACCTCGTACCTTAAAGCCTTGGCAGGTTCGATCTTCATAGCCCTGTACGCTGGTATGAGTCCTCCAATCGCCGAGACTAGGATCATAGTTAAATCCACCTCCAGGACTTGACCGGGTGAGATGTACGGTTGAATTGATACGGGCGTCCCGTTAGGCCCTGTGGAGAACAACCTCGAGGCGACCTCTGCCATTACATAGGAGCCTCCCAGTCCTAATAGCGTCCCTACAGAGGTGCCTATTATGCCCATTATCAAGGCCTCCAACAGAAACAACATCAAGACGTCCCTTTTGCTGAAACCTAACGAGCTCAGTAGTCCTATTTCCCTGGTCCTTTCTACCACCGTGGTCAACATCGTCGTCGTGACGCCTATGAAAGCCACGATGAACGAGGAGGCTCCTGCAATTACAAGCAAGGCCTCAAACGAGCCCAAGCTCTGCTTAATGAAGGTCAGGAACTGTTGAACGGTTTGAACGGTGACGTAATTTCCATATCGTGATTGAATCGCGTTAGCTACTTGATCTACGTCGGACAGCTTCGCGACCACTATAGCTCCTGAGTACTGATCACCGTATATAGCTCTCCCTAACGCGTCGATGTGTAAATCGCCTGATCGAAGTTGGCTCCTCCGAACGAACTGATCTCCTTAAGCGCGCCCACCACGGAGAACGACATGGTCTCTGTTTGGCCGTTCGGAAGCGAGATTTCCACGGTCATAACGTCTCCAGGCTCGAACGTGGGCTGACCAGGGTACCTGGGGTTAGCGATGTAGTAGCCTACGGCCACCTGAGTGTACGAACCCTCTATTGGCATTCTGCCTGAGTAGGGTTTAGCGGAAGGGAGCACTAGGTCCACGTAATTGACGTTCATCGAGAAAATCGTTGTGGGCATTGGCCCTTTCGGCGTGTTAATACTAGCGGGGATTAGGTAGTATGGAACCACGACTTCGACGCCTGGGATCCGCTCGATTTGATAAAGTATGTAGGAGTTCAAGCTTCCGGGTGTCTTAGGACTCAGGAATATGTCGTTAGGCGCAAAGGTTTGTAGGATAAGGTTCTGATAGTAAATTGAGAAGCCCTGAATCATGCCCGTCATCGCGATCACTATCGCTGGCCCCACCATAATGCCGAGAACGGTGAGAATCGTTCTCGCTCTCTTTTCCTTAAGGGCGTTGAAGGCGAGCTTTCCCAGGTCGCTTAACCTCATCCGTTGGACCTCCTTCTTTTTCTTATTATAATTAATACAATAATTAGCACAATTAATACAATTATTACATAAAAGTAGACTGATAAGAATAATTTCGGTTCGTGTGTATGAGGCGTAGTCGAGGAGTTGGCTATCGTCAAGTTGTACGAATACGAATACGACGTGTTAACGACGGTGTATAGGGGGGTCTCGTAGGATACGATGAAGTTCACCGAGGCCGTTTTACCGTTCCACTGCGCAGGGATCTCAAAATTGAGCGGTGAGTTCGGCGGTAACTGACCGAGGTACAGGCTCCCTCCAGGATAGTAAACGATCACGTTGTTCGCTTGCGTGTTCCCCAAGTTCAGCAGCGTTCCAGAGAACATCACGCTACCGTTGTTGTACGTAAAGTTAGGCGAAAGCAACTCGAGCTTGATGAGTCCAGTAAAGGTGAGTACAAGAGGGATCGTCTCCACTTGTAGTCCTTCGTTCGACAGGTAGCTTACCGTGAGAGTTACCGGAACCGCTTGAACAGCGTTTAGGTTCGTGAAGACTGTGATGTTCAGGCTCGCCGTCGACTTGGGCTTAAGCGAGCTCAGGTACGCGTTTTGAGGGCTTATTTGAACCGCGGTGGATGGGGTAGTAATTGTAATTGAAACATTCCGTAGAGTCTCATTCAAAGTGTTAGCTAGGGATAGGACGACCGAGTTAGGAGTTTGATAATACAGGACAGCTGGGCTCCACTGTCACTTCGATCGGATTAGTTCCTTGAATAACGTAAACGGGAACGAGGTAATTCTGAAGTACTCGTATTCCGTTATAAACGTACGAGACGTTGACGTTGACGTAGTAAGTGCCTGTAGGTAGGTTCTGAGGAACGGACAGCTGTAGCGGGATCAGCGTCCACTCGTGAGGCCCGATCTCTCCCAATGCCGTAGGCTTCGAGATCGTTTCAATTCCTTGCGAGTACATGGTCACGATTAACTGGCTTATTGGGCTCGATAACCCGTTGCTAATGTTCAGGAAGCCAGTCAGTTGCTCGCCAGCATAAAGGACGCTTGGTTTAATGGTCAGGCCGAGCGTGGGGTACTCGGAGAGGCTTATCGCGATTTTTCCCGTTGAGTTATACTGCTGGCCGTTCGCGTAATAACTCAAGTTGTAAGAAACGTTTAACGTCCCTGAAACGTTGGGGAGCCTTACCGTGGCGACTATTTGCGAGTAACCCATTGGTTGAACTACCTGCACTATCTGCTCGTTATCTAACGTAACTCCGTCGCCGAAGGTTACCTGGACGTTATAGATAGGGAAGTCGTACGGGTTGACGACANTNATCNAAACCTGCGTGGTCCCGCCAGGTATGGGGACTCCCTGCCACATCAGGGACTCTATAAACGGTTGTGCATCACCAAGCGTCACGTTTATGAACGAGTTATACGCTGCCTGGTAGTTGCTTTCGTAACTCAAGTAGTTCAAATTAATAGTAATAGGATACATCCCTGGACCATCGCTGGCTGGAATCAGAAGCTTGAACGCGAAGACTGCCACGCCGTCAACCGGGAAGTTAGGGGTGAAATTGGAGGCTATTATCGAGAATGGAGAAACTAGGTTAAGGGCTGTTATCATCCCTTGGCCCTTCGCCTTAACAACAAGCG
>CisS_allDRAFT_1000234_pt1 | contig 11348 bp, 15 predicted proteins | sample CisSprmetagenome_FD_10649 | JGI IMG/M metagenome (IMG submission 10649) | reverse complement strand
TACAGGAGTTTAGGAGCTTGGTCTCAGACCTCTTGCACTCAGTGGGAGTTTTGCACACTTCTCAATGGTCCAAACTTCCCTTTTTACATCCAAACCTACAGGTTAGCCTTTGGGTGGAAGGAGAGGAAATTGGCTTTTTGGGGGTTTTGAACCCTCTCTTGGAAAGGGAGCTGGACCTTAAGGAAAAGGTCCTGATAGCGGAGTTGGACCTTGATAGGCTCAAGCCCAAGAGGGCTCAGTATGTGCCCTTTTCCAACTATCCGCCGGTGGTCAGGGACATTACCCTGGTTATGGACAAAGGGCTATCGGTGGATAAATTAATCATGCATATAAGGAAGCTGGAAGAGGTGGAAGATTTGAAGGTGGTTAGCGTTTGGACAGATGAGCGCGTACTTGGGGAAGGCAAGAAAAGTGTTAGCTTTAGGCTCTTTCTGAGAAGCTTGAAAGGTAGTTTATCTGACGAAGAAGCCAACCAATTGGTCTTTGGGTTGGTGGAGGATTTAAAGAAAGAGTTTGGTGTGAGCTTAAGGTAAAACAAGCCTGCCCTGCTCGTAGGTGGAGAGGACTAAATTGGGGTCCACAAGGTGAGGCAATAGGGAGTCCGGGCTCCGGGGCTGTCCCACCGAGGACGTCCCGGGAGGACACCCACCTAAGGGAACTGGGGCCCACCGAAGCCTCTCCCTCTACGGCCGGGTGGGTTTTCTTGCCTTCCCCTCCTCAAAAGGAGGCGGAAGAATGAAAGTTTTGAGCAAAAAAGAATTAAGGCATAGAATAAGAAACCTACGGAGGAGTCTGCCCACTCAAGAATATCAACAGCTCTCAAGGGCTATAGTGGAAAACATAAGGGGCTTGGAGCCTTTTAAGTCCGCAAGAACAATCTTAGCCTTTTGCCCCTTTGACGGAGAACCGGACATATCACCCCCTTTTGGAGGAAATACTCAGAGAAGGCAAAGACCTTTTAATTCCAAAAGTAGAGCACGATAGTATGAAGCTGTGCAGAATCAGAGCTCTTGAGAACTTAGCCCCTGGCAGTTTTTGCCTTCTTGAGCCTACCCAGTGTGAAGAGGTGGAACCGGAACTGGTGGAGCTTGCCCTTGTGCCCGGGGTTGCCTTTGACCTCAAGGGTTGTAGGCTTGGGATGGGCAAAGGCTTTTACGACAGGATTTTGGGGAGGATAAGAGGGGTCAAGGTGGGAGTAGCCTTTAGCTTTCAGGTTTTTGAAGAAATTCCCTGCGATCCTTGGGACCAAAGGGTGGATGCCATAGCCACCGAAGAAACCATAATCTACAGGAGGTAGGAGCAATGAACGAGATTGTATTGGCAGTCATTTTAGCTTTCTTTGCCCTGCTTGGAGGCTTGGGCGCGGGTGCTTTCCTTTTTAGAAGGAAAGAAAAAGAATCTACCAAGACCTTTGAGGAGGATGTGCAAAGAATTTTAGAAAATGCCCAAAGAGAAGCAGAAAGGATCATAAACCTTGCTAAGGAAGAAGCCCAAAGGGTAAGGCAGGAGGCGGAGGAGAAGAAAAGAGAAGTGGAAAGCCTTCTATCTCAAAAGCGTACGGAGCTTGAAAAGAAGGAGCAGGAACTTGAGCGCAAAATAAGGGAAGTAGAGCAGAACTTAAGCCAAAAAGAACAGGCTTTAACCCAAAAGGAGCAGATGATAGAAAGAAGGTTTGAGGCCCTTGAAAGAAGAGAGGAGGAGCTATACAGAAGGGAAAAGGAACTCAAGGAATTGGAAAGACAGGTGGAAAGGGCCCAGAAGGACATAGAAAATAAGCTAAAGGAGATTCAAGAAAAAGAAAGGGAAGTAGAACAACTAAGGGAAAGGGAACTCTTAGAACTTCAGAGGATCGCATCTCTAACCATGGAAGAAGCTAGGGCGGAAGTGCTCAAAAGGGCAGAGGAGAGTGCAAGGATTGAGGCTATAAGGCTCGCCAGGAAGATAGAAGATGAAGCAAGAGAAATGGCAGAGTTGAGGGCAAAAAGGATAATAACCACCGCAGTCCAAAGGCTCGCCCCAGAAATCGCCATAAACTACACCACCACTACGGTGGAGCTTCCCTCCAACGAGTTTAAGGGCAGGATCATAGGAAGGGAAGGTAGGAACATAAGGACTTTTGAGCTTTTGACGGGAGTAGATCTGATCATAGATGACACGCCCGATCTGGTAACCATATCATCCTTTGACCCTCTTAGGAGAGAGATTGCCAAGATTGCCTTAGAGAGACTCATAGAGGACGGTAGGATCCATCCTGCCCGCATAGAAGAGGTAGTCAATGAGGTAAAAAAGGAAATGGACGAAAGGATCAGGAAGACTGGAGAGGAAGCCTGCCTTGAGCTTGGGCTGTATGATATAAACCCAGGACTCTATTATTACATAGGCAAGCTTTACTATAGAACCAGCTACTCCCAAAATGTACTCTTGCACTCCAAAGAGGTAGCTTACATTGCAGGCATGCTGGCGGAAGAGTTAAACTTGGATGCTAAAATGGCAAGAAGGGCTGGGCTACTTCATGACATCGGTAAAGCCATATCCCACGAGCTTGGTGGTTCTCACACAGATATAGGTGTTGAACTTTGCAAGCGTTACGGAGAGCCAGAGCCTGTCCTCAACGCCATAAAAGCTCATCACAACGAAGAGCCAGTGAAGTTCCCAGAGGTTGCCCTTGTGTGCTGCAGACGCCCTATCCGCCGCCAGACCCGGTGCTAGAAGGGAAACCTTAGAGGCATACCTGAAACGCTTAGAAAAGCTTGAAAGTATAGTAAAATCCTTTAAGGGAGTTGCCAACGCATACGCAGTGCAGGCAGGAAGGGAAGTTAGGGTCATAGTCAATCCAGAAGAGATCAGCGACGAGGAGGCCTACCAGCTTTCAAAGGATATCGCCAGAAAGATAGAGGAGGAGCTTGAGTTCCCGGGTCAAATAAAGGTTGTGGTGATAAGGGAAACAAGGCATGTGGAATACGCAAAGTGAAGACCTTACTCCTATGCTTGCCCAGTATCATGCCCTAAAAAGGGAATACTCCGACTGTTTGCTTTTCTTCCGCCTTGGGGACTTTTACGAGCTCTTTTATGAGGATGCCCAAATAGGCTCCAAAGAGCTCGGCTTGGTGCTAACTTCAAGGCCCGCCGGAAAGGGTAAAGAACGCATTCCTATGTGCGGAGTGCCCTACCACTCTTCCCAGTCTTACATAGCTAAACTGGTAAGCAAAGGCTACAAAGTTGCCATATGTGAGCAGTTGGAGGACGCCTCCCAGGCTAAGGGAATCGTAAAGAGGGATGTAATAAGGGTCATCACACCCGGCACCTACTTTGAAAAGGACTTAACTGGTTTAGCTTGCATATACCCAAAGGGAAACAAGTACTACCTTTCTTACCTTTGCCCATCCACGGGGGAGTTTTTGGCGGGTGCCTTTAGGGGTGAGGACTATTTAGAGTTTCTGCTGAGGTTCCAACCTAAAGAGGTTCTGGTTCCCAAAGGTTTTGAGGAAGATCTGGGTAAACTCCTTAAGTGCTTTTTCACCTATTACGGGCAGGAGGAGGTCCAAGAGGGTCTAAGACTTTTAAGAGAAGACTTTGACGTATTCCGTGCTATAGCCTTGGGTTTTGAAGAGGAAGATTGTCTAATTCCATGCGGTGTGGCTTATCTTTACCTAAAGAGAACTCAAAAGTCTTACACACCCTTTTTGAAAAAGCCCAAACCCTACTCGGGAGAGGGCTACCTTAGAATAGATTACCGCACCCGGAGGGGGCTTGAACTTTTGGAAAGCTATGAAGGAAGGGAGGACCTTTCCCTCTTTGGAACCATAAACAGAACATTAACGGGTATGGGAAGACGCCTGCTAAAGTTTCGCATAACCCATCCCTTCCTAAAGGAAGAGGACATACTAAGGGTGCAGGAGGGAGTGGAGGAACTAACAAAAAACAGGGAGCTTCTCAGGGAAATAAGAACATGCCTTGAAAAAATGCCAGACTTAGAGAGACTTGCATCACGCATCAGCGGAAACTTAGCCACACCCAGAGACTTTTCCCTTTTAAGGAGAGCTCTGCTCTCCTTGAAGGAGTTGAGGGAAGTGCTAAAGGATGCCAGATCTTCTATCATGGTGGAACTACTAAACCAAATGGTGGATCTGGAGGAACTATACTTGGAATTGGAGAGGGTTTTGGTGGAAGACCCACCCATCCATCTGAAGGAGGGAGGACTTATAAAGGATGGCGTAGACCCTCAACTTGACGAGTTAAGAAGCATAAAAGCCAAAGGGGAGACACTTTTAAGGGAGTACGAAGAAAAACTCAGAAAGGAAACGGGTATTCAAAGTCTAAAGGTGGGCTACAACAGGGTGATGGGCTATTACATAGAGGTTACAAAACCGAACCTACGATACGTGCCCAGCTATTTCAAGAGAAGGCAGACCCTTTCTAATGCAGAGAGATTTACCACCGAAGAGTTGCAAAGGCTGGAAGAAAAAATCCTGTCCGCAGACAGCAGAATAAAGGAGTTGGAGTATGAGCTCTTCTTAGCCCTGAAAGAAAAGGTCCTGCAAAGCATAGACAAAGTCTACAAGAACGCACAGATTGTAGCGGAGATAGACTACCTTCAGAGCTTGGCACAGATAGCCATAGAGGGGGGCTGGGTAAAGCCAAAGCTCTCAAAGGAAAAGGTCTTATACATAGAGGAAGGTAGGCATCCAGTCATAGAGAGTTTTTGCAAGGACTTTGTGCCCAACAGTACCTATATGGATGAAAAACAACTGGTTCATATAATTACCGGTCCCAACATGGCGGGAAAGTCCAGCTACATAAGGCAGGTGGGCATTTTAGTCTTGCTTGCCCACATGGGTAGTTTTCTGCCCTGCAAAAGTGCAGAGATAGGCTTAGCATCTTCCATTCACGGGAGGATAGGCTCTGGGGATGTACTCGCCTTGGGCATTTCCACCTTTATGAACGAGATGATGGAAGTGTCTGCCATACTGAACTCTGCCGACGAGAGAAGTTTGATAATCCTTGATGAAGTAGGAAGAGGTACATCCACCTACGACGGCATAGCCCTATCAAAGGCCATTGTGGAATACATAGCCAAGAACATAAAGGCCCGCACACTGGTCGCCACCCATTACTTAGAGCTAACACACCTGGAAGAAGAACTACCCATGGTCAAAAACTATCACATGGCAGTCTCAAAGAGTGATGAAGGCATTAACTTTCTTTACACCCTCAAAAGGGGAAGGGCAGAGGGTAGCTTTGGCATATATGTAGCCAAGAAGGCAGGCTTGCCCGAAGAGGTGATCCAAAGAAGCCAGGAAATTTTAGCAAGCTTTGACAAGCAACTTCCCATGCTGGAAAAGGTCTATCAAGAATCCGAGAAACTGGAGTGGGAAAAGGCTTTCAGGGAACTGCAAGAATTCTTGGAAGGCATAGACATAGCCCAGACTACGCCCTTGCAGGCACTGATCCTTTTGGCACAGATAAAGGAAAAAGTTAAAGAAAAGAGCAAAACTATTTGTTAGTTTCCCTTTCTATAATTTCAGCTATAGGGTCCGTCTTTTCCTCACCTTTGGCCTCTACAACCCTTTTTGCGAACAAGAACCTATGTCTGTAGTAGGGATCATGTATACTACTGATCTTCACCCCTCCACCTCTTCTGGCAGCGTGAATCATCTTGCCATTTCCTATGTATATACCTACATGGGAAACATCCTGCCTGTAGGTTTTAAAAAAGAGCAGATCTCCAGGTTTTAGTTCCGAGAGACTAACCTTATATCCATACTTAGCCTGTGACCTTGAGTCTCTTGGAAGCTCTATACCGTTTGCCCTGAAGACCTTTTGAACAAAAGCGGAGCAGTCAAGGGCTCGGGAGCTATTACCTCCAAACCTATAGGGAGTGCCATAAAAGAGCAAGGAAGACAGCCTTATGGCGTCTGGGTCTCCCTCAAAGGTTGGTCCATTTCCATACCTTGAAGCTATCTTCTTTAGACTGATTCGTTTGGATTTAACTTTAGCCTTTTTGTGGTTTATGCTGTGTTTTTTCTGAGCTTTGGGTTGAGTGGCAAATACCATCCCACTAACAGCAAACAAACACAGGATCGCAAGGATCAGCCTTCCCATCCTTTCACCTCCCTTTGGAGAGTCTCATAAAAGTATAAACCCTCTGGATTAAGGTCAAAAAGGAACCTACTACCAAAAGGATCAGAGCCAAAAATATCTGCTGTAAAAGAACGCCCACTAAGAGAACAATCCACCTTTCTGTCCTCTCAAAAAAGCCCACCCTTAAATCAAAGCCCAGTCCTTCTGCCCTCGCCCTTGCGTAGCTAACACCAAAGGAAAAGACCAATGCCAAAAGCGAAAACAAAGATAAAACCTTATCCTGTGAGGACAGAGCTATAGCTATGAAGGGCAAGGCATCGGAAAATCTATCTGTTAGAGAGTCCAAAAAGGCGCCAAAGGGGCTATTCTGTTTAGTTTTTCTGGCTATGGCACCATCCAAAGCATCACAGAGGGCTCCCAAGAGCAAAAATACAAAGCTAAGAAGATAAGCCTTAAGGTAAAGGAAATAAGAACCCACCGCCACAAGAAACAGGCCAAAGACTGTTAAAAAATTGGGATGCACCTTAGCCTTGCTAATGGCGTCAATCAAAGGCATAAAGCCCCTTTCAAAGTAAGGTTTTAGCTCCCTCGTCAAATAACTCATGGTTAAACCTTTTACGGCGAGGGAGGGATTCGAACCCCCGGTGGGCTTTGAACCCACAGCGATTTTCGAAACCGCCCCGTTCGGCCACTCCGGCACCTCGCCTATAGGAGAGTATTATAATATTAGCAAACCTAGTGTAAGAAATCCAAAAAGCTGGAAATTTATTAAAGAAGGGAGGGTGTCGCAGGGACAATTTACCACAAAGTTAGTTGCAAATTACTTTTATTTGCTTTATATTATTAAGCTTGACATGCTAGCGCACCAAAAGGAACGGCTTGAAGAGTTTGTAAAGGCTTGCAAGGAGAAGGGGTTAAAGATCACCCCTCAAAGGTTGGCGGTTTATGAGATACTTCTGCGCAGAAAGGACCACCCAACCGTTGAGGAAATTTACGAAGACGTTAAGAAAATATATCCCTTTGTCTCTCTGGCTACCGTGTACAGAACGGTGGAAACTTTGGAGGAGCTGGGTTTTATAAAAAGGGTTGCCTACTGGGGAAGTTCAGTAAGGTATGACGCCAACGTCCAAGAACACGACCACCTGGTCTGCGTAATGTGTGGAGCCATACTGGACCTAAAAGCAGATGCTGGATGCAGTGTGCCCGAGGAGGTAAACGGCTTTAAGGTATTATCCCGCTCCCTTTATATTTATGGGGTGTGTCCCTCATGCCAGAAGAAAGACTAAAGCACTACAGCCCTGAGGAGATCCTTCAAAAAATACAGGCGGAACTCCCTCAATGGAAATACGAGGATGGATACATTTGCAGAGAGATCAACACCAAAAACTGGAAGGAAACTGTCATGCTTTTCAACGCCATAGCCTATCTGGCTGAAAGCCTATGGCATCATCCGGATGTAGAGCTGGGCTTTAAAAGGCTAAAGATAAAACTAATGACCCACGACGTAAAAGCAATTACAGACAAGGATTTTAACCTTGCCAAGTTGATTGAAAGGCTCATCAGTTTATCTTTTTAGCACTTACGCAGAAGAACCCTCCCTCTCTCCAAAAGCCCTCCCTTATTTCTTGATTTTTCACAGGCTCTTGGTCTTGTGGCTCTTCAAAGAGGGTAGTACATACCCTTTCAACCCTAAAGCTTGCTTGGGCTAAAATGGAGGAAAGCTCTCCGAAGGAATAAAACCTTGCGTGGGAGTAAATAGGATGTCCCCTCTTTGCCTTTTCTTTGTAAAAGTCCGCCCAGGGGCTGTCCGAAAGAACAAGCCCGAGCACTAAATATCCATCGTTCTTTAAAACTCTGTAGGCTTCCTCAAAAGCGCGCAAAGGCTCTTCAAAAAAGCACACAGAGACCACCATAAGAACCAAGTCAAAGCTTAAGCTTTTAAAGGGTAAAGCCTCCGCCCTTCCGAGGACTCCACGGATACCCCTTTGTCTTGCCAACTTTAAAAGCTCCATTGAAGGATCCAATCCGTACGGAATCCCTAAGGCTTGAGCAAACCTACCGCTTCCCACCCCTACCTCAAGGGATAAAGAAAAGGGGCTTATAACTCTCTTAAGGCAAGCTACCTCAAGCCCAAAGGCAGAACTTCCAAAGGGTCTTTCGTACCACTGATCGTAGTTTTTGGCGTATTGGTCAAAAATCTCCATGTGTGTTATAATATAACCTTGAGGAGCCGTAGTTCAGCCAGGTCAGAACGCCGGCCTGTCAAGCCGGAGGTCGCGGGTTCAAGTCCCGTCGGCTCCGCCACTCACTTTCTCAAAAGCCAAAATATAAGGTTAAGGATAAGGGTCAGCAAAAGGCTTATGAGCAGAGAAGTGGCTAAGGGAAAGTAAAAGGTAAAATTGTCCCTTTTTATGAAGATATCCCCAGGTAGTTTGCCAAAGCCAAAAGGAAGTTTTTCAACCAACAGAAGGACCAAACCAAAGACTATAAAAAACACACCAACAAAGATCAGCCACTTTCCAAGGTCCGTCATACCGCAATCAATGCTGTTCCAAAAATTTATCTTAAAACAAATTTATCCGAAGCGTTTCTGGAAAGTGATATAATTTTTCTTATGCAAAGCCTTCAGAGTCTGCTGGGTGCCCGTTGTGGGACCAACGGAAGGAACCCTGAAGACGGGAAGGATTTTAAAGTCCTTGCCACTGCCCAGCAGGTTCTGAGGGTAGCCCTCCTCTTCCCTGTTCTTGAGAGGAGAATACTCCTCTCCTCCTGCAAGGGAGCGTGGGACAGGGTGAGGGAAGGGTTAGTTCCCTTAGAGGCTGGGGGGACGCCCCGATGAGGGGTTTTTCAAAACAGCCTCTGCTGCAATCCTCCTCCTGCGAGAGAGAACAAAGGCTATAACCTCTGCCACCGCCCTGTAGAATTTAGGTGGGATCTCCTCACCAACCTCCACCACTGGATAGAGGGCTCTGGCTAACTCTTCCCTTCTGACTATGGGAACGCCATGAACAGTGGCAACCTCTACGATCCTTTCCGCTATTTCACCTTTGCCCTTTGCCAAGATGACGGGTGCTTTATCTCCCTTGCTGGGGTCATAACGGAGGGCTATGGCTATGTGAGTGGGGTTCGTGATAACAACGCTCGCCTTGGGAACCTCCTGAAGCATCCTACCCTTTGCCAACTGCCTCATCCTCCGCCTGATGGCACCTTTAACAAGGGGATTACCCTCGTGCTGTTTGTATTCTTCCTTTACCTCCTCCTTACTCATCCTGATCCTTCTTTCGTAATCCCACCGTTTGTATGCATAGTCCAAAAGGGCTATAAACAGGGCAATCACCGAGATAAAGACCACCAACTTAAAGGTAAAGCTCAAAAAACCCCTTATTGCGGTTGAGTTTTCACTGGCAAATAGGCTCAAAAATTCCCAAAGCCCAGATTTAACAAAGAAATAGGCAACTATCATAAGGAGGAAGACCTTCAGCAGGTTCTTTGTAAGCTCAAAGAGGGTGGTCATTGAGAAAATTCTCTTTAGACCCTCAAAGGGGTTTAGCCTTTCAAGCTTGGGCTCAAGGGGTTTTATGGTGAAAATAAAACCAAACTGGGCTATGTGGGTAAGAACAACTACCAGAAGGCTTAGCACAAAGAAGGGCAGTATAAGGGGGAATATGCTTTCCTTTATTTGAATGAAGATCCTATGGAAATCAACGTGTGGGTTTAAAGAAACACTCCAAAATAGCTCCAAAACCTTACTAAAAAGCGTATATCCTGTGAAAAAGATCGCTATACTCCCTAAGAGGACTGTGCTTGCGGTGGCGATCTCTACGCTTTTGGCTACATTACCCTCCTCCCTGAGCTTTCTTCTCCTATAGGGCGTCGCCCTTTCTGTCTTGTTTTCCTGCGCCATATTAGCCTCCCACAGCCCTGCTGAATTTGATTATATACTCCTTTAGGTGGCTTGAGAGCAGATAGGATATTAGTGGAAAGAGGACCACCAAAAGGGCAAAGCCCAAAAACACCTGCAGAGGCAGACCAACTATGAAGACGTTTATTTGAGGTATGAACCTATTCAGGAGGGCAAGGGTCAGGTTTAAAAGGAGCATGCTCAGAACGATGGGCAGGGAAATTCTAACCGCAAGGCTAAAGCCCTCATAAAAAAGCTTTAGGAACACATCCGGGTTTATAGAATAGAGGTCAAAGGTTCCCAAGGGCACCTTGCTCAGGCTATTGGCAAGGGAGAAAAAAACTATTTCTGGACCTCCCACTGAGAGAAAAAAGGATGTAAAAAGTAGCATAAAAAACACAGAAAAGACAGAAGCTTGGGGCTGTTGGGGAAGGAAAAGGGTAGCAATGGATAAACCCATGTTTACGCCTATGATCTCTCCCGCCATCACAACCGCATCAAAGATAAGCCTAAGAAAAAGACCACTGAAAAAACCAAAGAGAAACTCCTTTAAAACTGCAAGAAAAAAGTGCCCTGTGGTAGCAAATTCTATAGGTTTTTGATTTGTGTATAAAAAGAGCATAAAGGAAAGGGCAGTAGCAAAGAAGACCTTAAAAGTGTTTGGCAACAGTTCTCTGCCAAAGAAGGGCACCATAAATAGAAAGGAAATAACCCTAACATGAAGCAAAAAGAGGGTTAATAGGCTGTTTAGGTCAAGGGAGATCATCGGAGCCAGACGGGAATATTAACTATGAGCTCCTTTGTAAAGTCCAGCAGTTTGTTTAGCATCCACGCACCCAAAAGGAGAACAACCACATAGGCCGCTATAAGCTTTGGGATATAGCTCAGGGTCATTTCCTGTATTTGGGTGGCAGATTGAAGAATGCTAACGATAAGTCCCACAAGAAAGGTAACCAAGAGGACGGGCGCTGCCAAAATAAAAGCTAGCTCAAGCATCTTCTGTCCCATAGAAAGGATAAGGTCCGGGCTCATTGGTAGCTCCTTACAAGAGAAAGTATAACAAGTTCCCAACCGTTAGCCAATACAAAGAGCATGAGTTTAAAGGGCAAGGAAATGATCTGAGGTGGGATCATAAGGATACCCATGGCTATGAGTATGGACGCAACCACCAAATCTATGATCAAAAAGGGTAGGTATAGCAGAAAGACTATCTGGAAAGCTACGCTTATTTCGCTTACCATAAAGGCGGGGATCAGCACACTCAGGGGAATATCTTTTGGTGATTTGATCTTTTCCCTTTCTTCTTTGCTCATACCAGACACATCCAAAAAGACCTTTATGCTCTCCTTTCTTGTATGCTTAACCA
>CisS_allDRAFT_1000228_pt1 | contig 11551 bp, 10 predicted proteins | sample CisSprmetagenome_FD_10649 | JGI IMG/M metagenome (IMG submission 10649) | reverse complement strand
GGAAAGAATATGAAAGGCTTGAGGGATGAGAGAAGGAACGAGGAACAGGGCGGTATAGTAAAGCTTGCTTTTAATGAGAAACTGACCCACCAAAAGGGGAGCAAGCACAGTGCCCACAAACAGAAAGAAGGTAGGAATACGGGTTATGGCAATAAGGTAGGAAAAGGTAGATGGGCTTGGGACCACAGAGTCGTGTATGAGAAGGACAAACAGGGCGGATAGGAGCCCCAAGGCTAATAAAAGCTTTTCTTTATAGCCCATAATCCACGCTTACCCCTTCCGGTCTATCCTTTATTAGCTTCATTATAAACTCTGCCACCTTTTCTGGTGGCTTTAGGGTGAGTGGGTTTTCCTGTGGATAAGCCTTTGCCCTCATCTGGGTTCTGGTGGCACCGGGGTTAAAGGCATACACCTTTATTCCCTTTGGCTTTAGTTCCTCTGCCAAGAGTAGAGAAAAACCCTCCACTCCAAACTTTGAAACTGCGTAGGCACCCCAGTAGGGTGCGGGTCTTTTGCCCGCCCCAGAGGATAGGTTTATTATCACTCCTCCACTTTTCATATAGGGCAGGGCATACTTGGTGATGTAAAAGACGCCGTTTAGATTGACCCTTATGACCTCCTCCCAGACCTCCTCGGGATATTTTTCTATGGGCACTCTCTCCCCCAGTATGCTGGCGTTGTTGATCAAAAGGTCAAAGTCTCCGAGCTTTTCCCTGCAAAATTCCACAAAGGCTCTGGCGGAATTTTTATCCCCCACATCGCAGACTTTCACGTATAAATTTTTTGGCTCTTTTAGTTCTTCTTTAAGTCTTTTTAATCTCTCCTCCGTTCTTCCACAGGTGCAAACATTCCACCCTTCCTTTAAAAAGAGTTCCACCACCGCCCTGCCAATTCCCCTAGTCCCCCCTGTTATAACAAGGTTTGGCATATAATAAATATATGGAAGAGATAGAGATTTTTGAAGGTCTGACCTTTGATGATGTCCTTTTGGTGCCCCAATATTCGGAAGTTCTGCCCCACGAGGTGGATGTTTCCACCTGGCTAACCAAAAAAATAAAGCTAAACATACCCATAATCTCCGCTGCAATGGATACAGTTACGGAATCAAGGATGGCAATAGCCTTGGCGAGGGAAGGAGGAATAGGCATTATCCACCGAAACATGAGCATAGAGGACCAGGCAAGAGAGGTGGAAAAGGTCAAAAAGTCAGAGAGCGGTATGATCATGAACCCCGTTACCGTAACTCCGGACACCACCGTAAAGACCGCCTTGGAGATAATGGAAAGATACAGGATCTCTGGAGTGCCCGTAGTCTCCGATGGCAACAAACTGGTGGGCATACTTACCAACAGGGACCTCAGGTTCATAAAGCCCACCGATTACCACAAACCCGTCTCTGAGTTTATGACAAAAGAGAACCTCATAGTGGCAAAGGAGGGATAACCTTGGAAGAAGCAACGGAGATTTTACAAAGACACAAAATAGAAAAGCTTCCCATCGTGGATAAAGAGGGAAGACTGGTAGGACTCATAACCCTAAAAGACATAGTAAAGAGGCAAAAGTACCCAAACGCATGCAAGGATGAGTTTGGAAGGCTCCGGGTGGGGGCTGCGGTTGGTACAGGCGCGGATACAAAGGACAGAGTTTCCGCCTTGGTCTCTGCGGGTGTGGATGTGATCGTGGTGGATACCGCCCACGGGCATTCAAAGAGGGTTCTGCAGACGGTGGAGATGATAAAGTCTGAATATCCACAGGTGGATGTGATCGCAGGCAATGTGGCAACAGGAGAGGCGGTTGAAGACCTCATAAAGGCGGGTGCGGATGCGGTCAAGGTGGGAGTGGGACCGGGTTCCATATGCACCACCAGGATCGTTGCGGGTGTGGGCGTCCCACAGGTAACTGCCATAATGCTTGCTTACAAAGTGGCAAAGAAATATGGAATTCCAATCATCGCGGACGGTGGCATAAGGTATTCGGGAGACATCGTAAAAGCCCTGGCGGTAGGCGCCAGCGCGGTAATGCTTGGAGGACTCCTTGCGGGCACAGAAGAAGCTCCGGGCGAGGTCATATACTATCAGGGTAGGGCATACAAAGCCTACAGGGGCATGGGCTCCTTGGGGGCCATGATGAGCAGGATGTCTGCGGACAGATACGGACAGGAAAAGATGGAAAAGTTCGTGCCAGAGGGTATAGAGGGAAGGGTTCCATACAGAGGGAGGCTATCGGATGTTATCTTCCAACTGGTGGGAGGTTTGAGGTCTGGCATGGGCTATTTGGGTGCAAGAAACATAGAAGAACTGAGGCAAAAAGCAAAGCTGGTACGTATCACTTGGGCAGGATACAAAGAATCCCACGTGCACGACGTGATCATTACCAAAGAAGCGCCAAACTATTGGGTGGATTGATGGTATAATATACTACTCACAGGTTATCCAATAAGGAGGTAATTGGTATGGCTCTTCCAAAGGAAGTTAAAGAAAGGATTATACAAGAGTACAGGAGGCACGAAAAGGATACGGGCTCTCCGGAGGTGCAGATAGCCATACTTACTGAGAAGATCAACAGGCTAACGGAGCACCTCAAAAAACACAAAAAGGACATACACTCAAGGAGAGGACTCATTGCTATGATCCATGCAAGAAGGAAGCATTTGGAGTATCTCAGAGAGAAAGATTACCAAAGGTATTTGGAGGTGGTCAATAAGCTCGGTCTGAAGGTTAAGTGATGGAGAGGGTAGAGGCTAAGCTTGGAGACAAAGACCCAATAATTATAGAAACGGGTCATTACGCCAAGCTATCGGACGGTGCGGTGGTAGTCCGGCAGGGGGATACAGCGGTTTTGGTAACTGCGGTTATGTCCGAAAACCCCATTCAGAACATTGACTTTGTCCCCCTTACGGTAGATTACCGGGAGCAATCCTCCGCCTGGGGTAAAATTCCCGGAGGTTTTATAAAGAGGGAGGGCAAACCCACCGAAAGGGAGATCTTGGTCTCTCGGGTTATAGACCGTCCCATAAGACCACTACTGCCCGAGGGCTTTCCTTACGAAGTGGTGATCACAGCCCTCACCCTTTCCGCAGACGACAAGTACGACCCCGATGTACTGGCTATAACGGGTGCAAGCGCTGCTTTGCACATTTCTCGTATTCCCTTTGATGGTCCCATTGTGGGGCTAAGGGTCTGCAGGGTGGACGGCAAATTCGTGGTAAATCCCACTTACGAAGAAAGGCAGAGGGCGGACCTGGATATTATCATGGCTTGTTCTGAGTCTGCCATTGTAATGGTGGAGGGTGGTGCCAAGGAGGTGGATGAGGAGACCTTTATGGATGCCCTCTACTTTGGACAGTCCTCTGCCTTGGAGCTTTTGAGGGCTCAGGAGGAACTTAGACAAAGAGTAGGCGTTCCAAAGGTACAGTTTGAGGGGCTTGAGCTCCCCGCAGAATGGCAAAAGCTTTTAGAGGAGCAATGCACAGAGAGGATCAAAGAATCCTTGAAAATACAAGACAAAAGGGAAAGAAAGAACCTACAGGCAAAGATTTTGGAAGAGTTCATAGCCAACAATCAAGTTCCCCAAGAGCTTGCCTTTAAGGTAGGCTACCAATACAAAAAGCTCATCAGCAAGCTCATGAGGGAAATGGTCCTAACAGAGGGCAAAAGGATCGATGGCAGGGGTCCCAAGGACATAAGGCCCATCACCATAGAGGTTCATCCCTTTGAAAGACCCCATGGCAGTGCCATATTCACAAGGGGTCAAACCCAAGCCTTTGCCACTGTTACACTGGGTGCCCCAGAGGAAGCCCAGCTGGTGGAGACCATATACGAAGGAGAGACCTTCAAAAGGTTCATGCTTCACTATAACTTCCCGCCCTTTTCCACCGGAGAAGCAAAGCCTTGGGGACCTCCCCGTAGGAGGGAAATAGGACACGGTGCTCTGGCAGAAAGGGCTTTGGAGCCTCTGATACCCCCTCAGGAGGAGTTTCCTTACATAATACGGGTGGTTTCTAACATACTGGAATCCAACGGTTCTACTTCAATGGCTACTGTCTGTGCGGGTTCTTTGGCGCTCTTTGATGCGGGCGTTCCCATGAAAAAGCATGTGGCGGGCATAGCCATGGGGCTAATAATGGAAGGGGAACGCTACGTGATCCTCTCGGACATCTTGGGAGATGAGGACCAGCTGGGAGACATGGACTTTAAGGTGGCGGGCACGAGGGATGGTATAACCAGCGTGCAGATGGACATCAAAGTAAAAGGTCTAACTAGAGAGATTATGAGGTCCGCCCTCATGCAGGCAAGGGAGGGAAGGCTCTACATCTTGGAAAAGATGTACTCCGCAATGCCGGAGCCAAGGAAGGAAGTATCTCCATACGCACCAAAGATAGAGATCATAACCATACCGGAAGACAAGGCTTTGACAGTCATTGGTCCAGGTGGTAAAAACGTGAGGGAATGGAGAGAAAAGCTGGGTGTTTCCGTTTGGGTCCACGAGGGAGGAAGGACCTCTCTTACCAGCATGGACAGGGAAGCCATAGAAAAGGTGAAAGCCATCATAATGAAGTTGTTGGAAGATGTGGAGGTGGGCAAGGTCTATGAGGGAAAGATAGTCAGGGTAGAGCCCTACGGTGTCTTTGTGGAGATTATGGAAGGAAAAACTGGAATGCTCCATGTTTCTAAGATGGCAGAAAAGGTTAAGGACGTGAGGGCTAGGTTCAAGGTGGGAGATACTATAAAGGTAAAGGTGCTTGACATAGATGAAAGAGGAAGACCAAATTTAACAACGATTGGTATAGACCAGCCGGCGTAGCTCAGCGGTAGAGCGAGGCACTCGTAATGCCTAGGTCGTGGGTTCAAATCCCACCGCCGGCTTGAGAAAGGGGAAAGAATGCTCAGAGTGAAAATAAAAAGGTTTCCGCACGCAGAGGGTCTAGAACTGCCGTTTTATGCAACGCCAGGTTCTGTGGGCATGGACCTTTTATACGCAGGGTACGAAGAGGTGGTGCTAAAGCCCTTTGAAAGAAGACTCCTTCCCACCGGCATAGCCATAGAACTGCCCGAAGGTTACGAAGCCCAAGTACGTCCCAGAAGTGGGCTTGCCATAAAGCACGGTATAACCATCCTGAACGCTCCGGGCACCATAGACAGCGACTACAGAGGGGAAATAAAGGTCATTCTTATAAACTTGGGCAATGAAGATTTTGTCATCCGTAGGGGAGACCGTATTGCCCAGTTGGTGGTTGCCCCGGTGGTTAAGGTACAGTGGGAAGAGGTTGAGGAGCTCACAGAGAGCCTTAGAGGTCCCAACGGCTTTGGCTCCACTGGGAGATAGGTAAATGGAAATGCACTATGTCTTTCTTTACCTTGCCATAATCCTTTTCAGCGCCCGAATAGTGGGAGATACCTTTGCAAAGTTTGGTCTTCCTGCGGTGCTTGGTGAGATACTGGTGGGCATTTTACTTGGAAAGAGCGCCCTCGGGCTCATAGAGGTAAACGAGATCATAAAGGTCCTCGCGGAGCTTGGAGTGATCCTGTTGCTCTTTCAGGTGGGCTTAGAAGCAGACATACATCAGCTAAAAAAGGTGGGCATAAAAGCCTTCATTGTTGCTTCTGTGGGTGCTTTTACACCAATGCTCCTTGGCTTTTTGGTAGGCTATTATCTCTTGAACCTCCCCTTTTTAACTTCCCTTTTCTTAGGGGGAACCCTGACCGCTACAAGCATAGGGATAACGGTGGGAGTCCTGGAAAACTTGGGAAAGATGAAGGAAAGGTTTGCCCAAATAGTTTTGGGTGCGGCGGTCCTTGACGACATCTTTGGTGTGATCGTATTGGCTGGACTTTACGAGCTTGCCAAGGAGGGACAAGTACATGTGGATGCCCTGCTGTTGCTCATTCTTTACATAGGCTCCTTTTTTGTCTTTTCTCCCATATTGGCACAGATTTTGGCGAGGGTTATACAGCTTCTTTCAAAAAAGCTGGGCACTATGGACTTTGTGCCTCCGGCAGTGCTCTCAATGGTTCTCTTCTTTGCCTTTTTAGCCCACGAGGTAGGCTCTCCCGAAATACTTGGTGCCTTCACCGCAGGTCTTGCCCTCTCAAGGCGTTTTGCCATTCCCTTTGCCCTGTTTTTGAAGACCGACGAGAGGATGGCGGAAAAGATAGAGCATTCTATACTGCCTTTGGTTTGGGTGCTAACACCCATATTCTTTGTCTATGTGGGACTACAGTTGAACTTAAAAGCCATTGACTTCACCTCTGCCAAGTTTTGGACCTTGGCGTTGCTTATAACACTTGTTGCGGTGGTAGGAAAAGTAATCTCAGGATTTTTTGTTAGAGTGCCACTCAAGGAAAAGCTCTTGATCGGTTTTTCTATGCTCCCACGGGGTGAAGTAGGCCTGATCTTTGCGGAGTTTGGAAGGCAGGGGAAAATTTACGACGATACCCTTTATGCGGTGGTGATCTTTGTGGTAGCAATAACCACTTTGATGTCTCCAATAGCCCTTAAAATATTAGCCAGAGATTGAGCTATGGTGGTTAGTAGGTTTGCACCGAGCCCTACGGGTTATTTGCACCTTGGCAACGCAAGGACCGCTATTTTCAGTTACCTATTTGCAAGGCATCACGGAGGAAAGTTCATCCTACGCATAGAGGACACCGACAGAGAAAGGTCATCTAAAGAGTTTGAGGAGATGCTCCTTAGGGACTTAGAGTGGCTTGGCATAGAGTGGGATGAGTTTTACAGGCAGTCCGAAAGGTTTGATATATACAAAGAGTACGCCCAAAGGCTAATAGAGTCCGGATGGGCTTATCCTTGTGTATGCACACCGGAGGAGCTGGAGGAGGAAAGGAAAAAGGCAGAGGAAAAGGGCATTCCCTACAGATACTCGGGCAAATGCAGGCATATGAGCCTTGAGGATGTTAAAGGCAAAGGAATACCCTACACCATAAGGTTTAGGGTTCCGGAGGGAGAGGTGATCACCTTTGAAGACCTCATAAAAGGACCCATATCCATAAGCGTGGATGACTTTGGAGACTTTGTGATCGTCAGGAGTGACGGAAGCCCGGTCTATAACTTTGTGGTGGTGGTGGATGATGCCCTGATGGGCGTTAGCCATGTGATAAGAGGGGAAGACCACATCCCAAACACACCTAAGCAAATACTCATATACCGTGCTCTGGGCTTTGAAGTTCCCAAGTTTGCCCACCTGCCCGTGATCCTCGGACCAGACAGAAGCAAGCTCTCCAAAAGGCACGGCGCGGTCTCCGTAAAAAACTACCGAGAGGAGGGCTTTTTGCCACAGGCTATGTTTAACTACCTTTGCCTTTTGGGATGGTCTCCACCAGAGGAAGGAAGGGAGATCTACTCAAAGGAGGAACTGATTAAGCTCTTTGACCTAAAGGATGTCAACGACTCTCCTGCTGTTTTTGACGCCCAAAAGCTAAGGTGGATGAACGGAGTTTATATAAGAGAAGTTCTGAGCCTTGAGGAGCTTGCAAAGGAGCTCACTCCTTTCCTTGAGAGGGCAGGATATTCCTTTGACAAAGACTATCTTTTAAAGGTCCTGCAGAGGGCTAGGGATGCCTTTGAAACCCTCTCAGAAGCTGTGGATAGACTAAAGCCCTTCTTTGTGGATGATGTGGAATATTCAGAGCAAGCAAAGGGAATTTTAGAAAATCAAACCGCCATGCAGGTCTTGGAGTATGTGCTTTTAAAGTTGGAGGGAGAGGAACTGAGCGGACAGAAGATCAAAGAAATCGCCAAGATAGCCCAGAAGGAGCTCGGGATAAAGCCCAAGGATTTTTGGCACACACTGAGGGCAGTTTTAACGGGAGAGTTGGAGGGTGTTGGAGTAGATGTACTCTGCGATGTTTTGCCGAAGGATAGGTTTATAAAAAGGGTAGAGAGGGCACTGAAGAGCTTTCAGTAGCCCCTCATTGGGTGGGCACTTGGATAACTATAAACTCTGCCCTCCTGTTGGTTAGCCTGCCTATGGGCGTAGTGTTTTCTGCGATGTATCTTTCCTTTCCAAAGCCCACCACCTGTATTCTCTCGGGGTTTATGCCCTCCTTTACCAAAAAGTTTTTAACAGCCATAGCCCTCTTCAATGCAAGCTTTTGGTTGTATGCCTTGGTGCCTATATCATCCGTGTAGCCTTCAATCCTTAGGTTTATGTTGGGGTTTTCCTTTAGTACCTTTGCCACCTCTTTGAGTAGTGGTATGTATTCTTTCTTTATGTCTGCCTTATTAAAGTCAAAGTGTATTCTGGCGCGCACCATAAGGGGTTCTTCCACTTTTGCAGGTTCCTGCGGTTCTACTGGCTTTTGGACGACGGGCTCCTTAGGTTCTGCTTGGGCAACGGGAAGTTCTACTTTACCCGTATAACAAACCAAGGACTGTTTTTTTGCTACTTCCACCTTCTCTTTGGCAAGCAAATAGTTGGAAAGGAAACTATCGTACAAAGACTGCACAAGAGATGCCTTAGGTCTTTCTTTTGAAAGTTCATGGATCAAACCTTCATAGTAGGCTTCTGCGTTAGCCAACTCTTTGGGTGCACAACTGAAAGCCTTCTCTTCCCTTATTTTTTGCAGGTCGGCATAGATGGCTTTTAGGTCTATACTAGGCTTTACTTCCTTAGAGGGTAGCTCAGGTTCCGAAAGTTTGTCTAACTCCACCGAACCTTCTATAGACTTAGAAGCAGAGTTCATGCTCTTTATGGCAAAGATCTTTGAACTAACTTCCTCCATTTCGCTGGCAAAGAGAACAGAAAGGTCCCTGTAAGCCCTCGCCTTCTCAAAGTGGTACGGAGACTTTTCCCTTCCTCCCGCCTTATAAGCTACCTCTATCAACCTTTGGGATTCTGCAATACCTTCAGATACCCTAAAATCCATCTGCTGTGCAGAGGCACTAAACATTATTGCCACAGTCAGAACTTTTAAAATCGTAATATTTTTCATCTTCCTCCTCCTTATTTTAAGTAGCTATTATAAATCCTTCTATTAAAATATTACTCGCTCATGAAAAACTTTTACGCAAATCTTTTCGCCTTTTTGTTGCTGTGGGTAGCCTCTGTGGGAATTGTCTTTTACAAACCTGTAAATCTTGGGCTGGACCTAAGGGGTGGTGTGTCTATACTGCTACAGCCAGACCTTTCTTATGCCTTGGAACAGGAATATCAAAGGCTGAGTAAGGATCTATACGATAAACTGAGGGAGGAGAAAGTTCCCGTGCTTGATGTTTTGGCAAGCAAAGAGGGTATAAAGGTAGAGCTTTTGGAAGACGCTAAAATAGAGCAGGTTATCCAAAAGCACTTCCCACGCCTTGAGATAAAGGAAAGGGGTAAAGGTTACGTCTTGCTTGCCTTAAAGGAGCAGGAGGTATCTGCCCTAAGGGAAGGAATCATAAGCCAAACCATTGAAGTGCTGAGGAAAAGAATAGATGAACTGGGAGTGGTTCAACCGGTTATTACCAAGGTGGGGCAGGATAGGGTTCTGGTGGAACTACCGGGTATTTTGGATTTGGAAAGGGCAAAGTCTGTTATAGGAAAAACCGCCCTCTTGGAGTTAAAGCTGGTAGTTGATGTGGGCAGTAAAGAAGACCTTGAAAAAAAACTAACGCCAGATCTGGAGCTACTTCCTTCAAGGGACAACACCCAGTGGTTTTTGGTGGAAAAGACAGCGGTTATAACGGGGGCAGACCTAAAGACCGCCTACACCTCTCAGGATGAGTTTGGAAGACCTGCGGTTAGCTTTGAGCTAACAGACGAAACCGCAAAGAAGTTTGGAGAAGTTACAGAAAAAAACATAGGCAGAGCCCTTGCCATAGTGTTGGATAAAAAGGTAATTTCCGCACCGGTTATAAGAAGCAGAATAACCAACACTGGGCAGATAACTGGGCAATTTACCTTGGATGAAGCTAAGGAGCTTGCCATTGTGCTTAGGGCTGGTGCCCTTCCCACAAAGGTTGATTTCTTGCAGGAGAGCGTTATAGGACCAAGCCTTGGTAGGGATGCTATAGAGCAAGGGATAAAGGCTGGTGTCTTGGGCTTTGTACTCTTAGCCCTTTTGCTTTTGTTCAGATACAAAACTGCGGGCATAACTGCCAACCTTTCCATAATCCTCAACGCCCTTATGCTATGGGCTGGCATGGTTCTCTTGGGTGCCACTTTAACATTGCCCGGCATTGCAGGGATAATACTGAACATGGGAATAGCGGTAGATTCCAACGTGCTGATCTTTGAAAGGGTAAAGGAAGAGTTAAGGCTTGGAAACAGCATAAGAAAGGCAATAGAGCTTGGCTACAGGAGAACTTTGAGCGCAGTCTTTGATACCCACATAACACTTTTGGTTGCAGCGCTCATACTCTTTCAGTTTGGCAGTGGTCCGGTAAAGGGCTTTGCCACCACCTTAACCCTTGGAACAATAGCCTCTTTTCTGTCAAACGTGTATTTTGCCAAGTTTCTTCTTGAACTCCTATACAAACTAAAGGCTTTCAGAATATGAAAATAGTATGAGTTCTACTCAAAGAAAAACAATACTTGGTCTGCTCTTTCTCTCAATCTTAGTCTTTGGCGGAACTGCTGGCTACATGATCATAGAGGGTGCTTCTTTCCTTGATGCCCTATTTATGACGGTTATTACCCTGACAACCATAGGTTACAGTGAGCACGTTCCTCTTTCTAAGACTGGCATGGTTTTTACAATGATACTTGCAATAAGCGGTGTGGGCTTTTTCTTTTACATCTTTTCCATAATTGGAGATATAATTGCAACATCCACATTGGAGATCTTTTCGGGAAAGAAGATGGAAGGGCAGATAGCCAAGTTAAAAGACCATTGTATTCTGTGTGGTTTTGGAAGGGTTGGCAAGCATGTTTATGAATTTCTGAGCTCTGAACTACCGGTGGTGGTTATAGAAAGGGACCCTGAAAAGATAGAAGAACTCCAGAGCAAGAATATTCTGCATATCCAAGGGGACGCCACCTTAGAAGAAACCCTCCTTAAAGCGGGCATAGAAAGGGCTAAATACCTTGTGGCTACCCTTGGAGAGGATGCCCTCAACCTTTATGTGGTTATAACCGCCAGAAGCCTAAATCCTGATATATACATAGTAAGCAGGGCGAACGAGCATGGTGTGGAGAAAAAGCTTTATCAGGTTGGCGCAAACAGGGTTTTCTCCATCTATCATACGGGCGCGCGAAAGATCGCCCTTTCTGTCTTAAAACCCAACGTGGTAGATTTCATAGATGTGGCCTATCCGGAAGTGCTCTCGGACTTGGAAATAGAGGAGGTTAAGGTTTCAGAAACGTCCAGCTTGGTAGGAAAAACCATAGAGCAGAGTCAGATAAGACCAAAGTTGAACGTGGTAATTCTTGCCATAAGGAGAAAAACGGGAGAGATGCTGTTCAACCCAGGACCCTCTACCCTAATTCAGGATGGGGACATACTGATCGTGTTTGGTGAAAGGAGAAAACTGGACCTGTTAAGCGATTTTGCAGGTGGTAAGTTAGCTATGTAGGGATTAAAATTAACTCTGTGCTGGAGTTAAGAGAAAGGGACAA
>CisS_allDRAFT_1000211_pt1 | contig 11902 bp, 16 predicted proteins | sample CisSprmetagenome_FD_10649 | JGI IMG/M metagenome (IMG submission 10649) | reverse complement strand
GAGTTTGCCATGTGTCCGCTCTTGGGATAAGGAACGCCACCGATGACATCTCCCACCAAGAACACATTGGGGTCTGCCTTTGCTTGGTAGGTAAGAGGGTCTTGGTCTGCCCATCCAGTGGGCTTGCCCTCCTTGTCCTTTGCTATGAGGTCTGCCATCCACACCAAACTTCCTGCTTGATGGGGTGGAACCAGGTTAGCATCTGTAAACTTAAAGTCTCCTGCGGTGGTCTTGATGATCTTATTTACAGGGTCCACTTCTTTTATGACCGCATTTGGCACATACTCTACTATGCCGAGGTAGAGTTGCTCATAAGCTGCCCTAAAGCCCGGACCTTTGGGTGCTATGTCTCCTTTGGGGTCAAGAATGATTACCCTTCCTTTTACATTATTCTTCTTAAAAACATACGCAATCATCGCAGCCCTTTCGTAGGGTGCGGGCGGGCATCTGTATGCACCGGGAGGAACGGTAATTACAAAGTCTCCCTCTTCAAACTCCCAGACCTTTCTCTTTAGTGCGAGATGCTCGGAACCGGGGATGAAGGCAGGTGGGTAATGCACCCTTGCGTACTCAGCCATCTGCTTGTCATCTTTGAACCAAGCGGAGTAGTTGTATCTTATACCCGGTGCCAATACTAAGTAGTCGTATTCAATGTATCCGTGATTGGTATAAACTCTCTTTTTGTCCCTTTCTATTCCCAATACAGTTGCATTGACAAACTTGTAGCCATACTTGGCGGCGGGTTGGTTATAATCGTGGGATAGGAAGTCAAGGGAGACCAAACCCGCAAGCCATTCGTTAGATATGGGACAGGAGAAGAAGTTGGGTCTTTTTTCAATCAGGACCACCTCAATGTTGGGGTCTTCTTTTTTGAGGTATTTGGCTACTGTTAAACCTGCCCATCCTCCACCACACACCACTACCCTGTTTCCTTTGGGTGGCGGAAGCATGGCTCCCATTTTACCCACCTTTTCGGCAGCGGCAAAGGAAGGCTTTGAAGGCAATGCAGATATAATGGCACCTACACCCGCAAGCTTAAAAAGGTCCCTCCTGCTTACACTCATATTACCACCTCCTTGCTGATTGTTTTTTCTTAGTTTAGCTTTGAATTTTCAACCTTGCAATAATAAATGGTTAAAAAGCTATTAAGCTTTGTTATATAAGCCCTTTGAAATATTTGAATATTTTTATTTGCTACCACAAACGTAACAAACACCCTCTTGGGTTTTTGCCCAATGTCGGGTGCCAGCCTTTATCTCCAGGCGGTCTCCCTCCTTCAACTCAAAAATTCCTTCTTCTGTGCCGATAACAATGGAACCTTTATAAACCACCCTTATTTCATCCTCCGGGTGTGTATGCCAGTCATAAAAAGTTCCCGGTGGGTCGCACCAGGTGTAGAGATTTTTATAGCCTTCCTTTCTTAGCTCCTCCATTATGGCTTTTGGGTCTAGCATAGTTTAAATTTTAACCAATGAGAGGTAAGGATTTTTTAGCCCTTACTGTGGGCTTTAACATTTTGGGCGGTGTTTTGGCGGGTCTGCTGGTGGGTTATGCCTTTGACATCTGGCTGATGGAAGGTCTTTTTGGGAAAAAAACCTTTCCCTTTGGACTTTTTTTCTTTTTCTTTGTTGGTGTGATTGCGGGCTTTAGAAACGCCTTTAAAGACTTAAAAAGGTTGTAAATAGACTTTGGGTATGTCGTGAAGGATTATAATTTATTTGCTATGGACAAATGGGAAAAATTTTTAATAGAGCTTTCAGATAGAGCTATTAAAGGCGAGAAGCTGAGCAGAGAGGAGGCCCTCGCCATTTTGCAAACGCCAGATGAATACATAGCCCTTTTGGTGTATCTTGCCCAAAAGGTCAAAAATCACTTTCATGACCCTAACAAGGTGGAGCTTTGCTCAATAATAAACGCCAAAAGTGGGGCTTGCTCAGAGGACTGTAAGTTCTGCGCCCAGTCTAAGTTTTATAAAACTCCCATAAATGTTTATCCTTTGGTGCCAAAGGATGAGATCGTAGAAGGTGCCCACAGGGCGGTGGAGTTTGGAGCAAACAGATACTGCGTAGTTTTGAGCGGAAGGTCTGCCACACCGGAGGAGGTGGAAAGGATCAAAGAAAGCGTGGAGGAAATAAAAAAGGTAGAAGGTTTACCCATAAATGTGTGCGTGTCTGCGGGCACACTGGATGAGGAGTCCCTCTTAAAGCTAAAATCAGCGGGTGTTAAAAGGGTCAATCATAACTTGGAGGCTTCCAAGAATTTCTTCCCAAAGATAGTCAGCACCCACACTTGGGAAGAGAGGTATGAAACCATAAAGAGAATAAAAAGGGTGGGGCTTTCCACCTGTTGTGGGGGCATCTTTGGGATGGGCGAGTCCGATGAGGACCGGGTAGATTTAGCCCTAACCTACAGGGAGCTAGAGGTGGATTCCATACCTTTGAACTTTTTGATGCCCATCGAGGGGACGCCCCTAGAGAAGGCGCCGGGTGTGGAGCCATTGGAAGCCCTCCGTATAATTGCCATGTTTAGATTTACAAACCCAAGGGCAGAGCTAAGACTCTGCGGTGGGAGGGAACAAACCCTCAGAGACTTTTACGGCATGGCAATGCTAATGACCAACGCCATGATGGTAGGGGGTTATCTAACAAGGGCAGGAAGGGACATAAAGAAGGATTATCAGCTCATAAAGGACCTAAAGCTTGAGAGGCTTGAAAAGGTTTTGGAATGATCGAGGTCCTTGATGGCTATGAAAACATGCAAAAAGATTATGAAAACTTCCTGCGGGTTGAAGAGGGTGGAGGGCCTTTTTTTAGGATTTACCTTTGGAAGAAACCTGTAATCAGCTTGGGCTTTCACCAAGAACCAAGGGATTTTCCTGTGGATGTAGTAAAGAGACCTACCGGTGGTGGTGCCCTTCTGCATGGATGGGACATCTCCTTCTCGGTGGTGGACGCAAAGGAAATGTGGGGCAAAAGCCCAAAGAAGATCTATCTCAGGCTTATGGGACTTTTAAAGGAGAGCCTTGAGCGTTTGGGTCCTTCCCTTGGGATTTCCAACTACGAAGGCACTTACGGGGAATACTTTTGCCTATTCCAGCCTACCTTTGGGGAGATCACACACAGGGGAAAAAAGCTGGTAGCCTGTGCTATGAGGGTGGGAAAAAGGGGTTTTTTGCTCCACGGGAGCCTTTTCTGGACTTTGGACTATCTCAGGGCTGAGCAGATAATGGGTATTCCAAGTGAAAGGCTCAGGGATAGGATGATCACCTTTGAGGAGCTATCAGTATCTTGGGAGGAACTCCTGAAGGCTGTTGAGGATTTTTTCACAAGGGTTATGCTCTGCAAAGCGAGTTATAGCCTTTGAAAATTCCTCTCTGTTGGAAAGGATCTTTTCCAAAAGCTTTAGAACAGTGCTAAGCTCTGCTTTTTCTTGCCTTATAACCAATCCACCTCCAAGCTCTTCTATCTCCTTGGCGTTGTAATATTGATGATCTCTGATTGCATGAGGGAAAGGGACAAACAGGGCAGGAACTCCGTAGAGGGAGAGCTCAGTTATTGTGCTGGCACCCGCCCTACTTAGGGCTAAATCGCAAGCTCTGTATATCAAGCCCATGTTTTCGGTAAAGGGTAGGACCAAGACGGGCATGTTTTTGTAGGCGTCCTTGAACCTTTCGTAATCCTTTTCTCCTGTTATATGCACACCTTGAAAGCCCGTCCTTTTAAATATCTCAAAGGCTAAGTTGTTTAGAAAGACAGCACCCTGACTGCCACCCATCACCAAAAGGGTGGGCTTGTCCGAGAGGTTTAACAATGCCCTTGCCTGTTCCTTGGAGAGCTTTAGCCCATCTATTAGAGCCCTTCTCACCGGCAAGCCCGTTTTTACAACCTTTTCCTTTGGTAAAAACTTTTTGGAGTGTTCAAAGGATACAAACACCCTTTTGGCAAACCTGCTGAGAAGTTGATTGGTAGTACTTGGGACAGAGTTCTGCTCGTGAAGAAAGAGGGGAGTTCCTCTTAGCACAGAGGTAAGACCAAGGGGAAGGCTCGCATAGCCACCAAAGATAATGCTAACATCCTTCCTTTCAAGCCTTGGCACAAGAGACAAAGAAGAGGAAAAAATACTATAAAGGGACCTTAACTTTTCTACGGGGGACCTTCCCAAAAAAGGATACACCTTTAAAAATTTTCCTTCCACCGGCAGTAAATGGCTAAGTTTTTTTTCTATACCCCTCTCCGCACCTATGAACTTACAGGGAATTCCTCTCTCCAAAAGGCACTCTATTAGAGCCAACGCTGGAAAAAAGTGTCCTCCAGTTCCACCGCCTGCAATGTAAAGCATTTCAAAAAGAATACCACACCAAGCCTAAGTATTCCCTTAGGGCTTTGTAGCTGTCTGTAAAGACGCTCATTTTTGGTAAAAGACTGTAAAGATTATACTTCATATCCCTCTTAAAATCGGTAGGGTATGGCACCACCTCCAAGCCCACTTTTTGAAAGGCAAGCACCGCCCTTCTCATATGGTAAGCTGAACTCACCAATATTATTTTTTTACATCCCAGTCTCTCGCAGAGCTTTTTTACCTCTTGGGCGTTCTCTTCTGTGTCTTTGCTATTCACGTCCGTGTGGATTTTACCTTTATCCACACCTAAGGTTAAGAGGAGTTCCTTCATGATCTCCGCCTCGGGCAAGGCACCAATGGAGGCACCTCCCGAAAGTATGATGGGAAGGTCTGTCTGTTTGTGAAGCACAAAGCCCGTAAGCAGTCTCTTTGTGGAATCCTCTTTGAGGATGCCCGTGTTGTAGGCACCACCACCTAATATTACTATGGCGTCTCCCTCCGGTTTGGAGGGCACAGGGTAGGCTTCCTCCAAAGGTTTATAAAGCACATCCTTTATGGGCTCTATTGAAAGCAGATAGACGAAAAGGGCAAAGGAAAAGGCAATAAGTTTTGCGAGCTTTCTTTTGGTTAAGATGCCGAGGAGCACAAAAGCTATTACCAAAAGCCCGGGTGGAAGGATAAAGTAAGCAACCAGCTTTTTCAAAAAGAACATCAGGGTCTTCTTCTGGTGGCAATGAGCACTTCTTCCACCTGCTTAGCCTTTGCTATGTCCATCAAAGAGACCACAAACTTGTGGGCGGTATCCTCGTCTGCTTCTATTATCAGTCTTTTTGGCTTTTTTTCTTCAAACACTCTTGCCAACTCTTCCAAAGTAGCCCTTTTGCCTTCGTAAAGATATTCTCCATTTTTCAAAACTTGAACCCTAAGCACTTGCGTGATCTGTCCCTTTTCGCCTTCTTTGGCAAAGGGAAGTTTGACCGCCAAAAGAGTTATGGGTGATTGAAAGGCAAGCACCGCCAAAAAGAGGAAGACTGCCAAAAGGGTATCCACCAATGGAACCACATCTATGTATGCCCTCTCATCAAAGCTTAGCCTACGCCTCCTCACGGTAATAACCTCACAAACTCCAACAGTTCCTCCTCCAAGCGGTTCAGAAGGTTACTTCCCCATATTCTAAAGACCCAATAGAAGAAGAGGGCTGGAATGGCAACCGCCAAACCCGTCGCCGCAGCCACCAAGGCTTCACCGATGCCCGACGCAAGAAGGTTCAAAGCAGTTTCAGACTGGTTTATGGAAAAGGCGTTGAAGACCTTTATGAGCCCCGTAATAGTTCCAAAAAGACCAATCAAAGGAGAAAGGCTAGCAATCGTTGAAAGAAGGGCTAAGTTCTTTTCCACCTTTGGCACCAAAAGGTCAATCTCTGTTCTCAGGGCTTCTGTTAGCCCGTTCTTGGGAACCTTTCCACTTTTGAAGTCCTCCAAAACCCTCAAAAGGGCTTTGCTTCCCAGGGATGTGTCTAAGGAAAGCAGTTTGATCGCACCATCAAGGTCTCCGTTCCTCAGCAAACTTTTTGCCTCTTTTAGGTTCTTTGAAAGAAAGTTTGAAGAGCGTAGGTTTATCAACCTTTCTATGGCTACAGCCCAAGAAATCACAGAAAGCAAAAGCAAAGGATACATAACTAATCCGCCCGTCTTTAAAAGGGCAAATATTCCCTCCATCATCGCACCTCACATTTTGGAAGTTCCTTTTTCAGCCTCTCAATTTTAACCCTTTCTTCCCGAGAAAGGCTATTAGCATCAACCCTTTCAAGAAAACAGCTGGCATCCCTTCTTAAACGGAGCTCTAAAAAAATTTGTACACCTTCCAAGATGGCTGAGTTGTATACCTGGGCGCCTTTGTTGTTTAGTGATATATCCACAAGGTACTCGAGGGCTTCCTTTGGCTTTCCTTCCGCCTTTAAGAGTTTTGCCATTTCCAACTTGGCTTTGGCGGAGAGGTTAATATCTTGGCTTTTTGTCAGGGCGGTCAAGATGTTTCTGTCTTTGGTATTTTCGTATATTTTCCATAAGGTGTTATCAAAGGAGGGACTTTTGTAGCCAAGGCTGATCAACTGGTTGGCAATGGCGAGGGCTTTGTCCCACCTTTGGATGTTTGCATAAATCTGCATTGCCCTCTCCTTATCTGATAGGTCTCCGCCTTCCAAGAGCTCTGCCATGCTTTGCAGATCTCCAAGCTCTTCAAAGAGCTTTACAAGCTCCCTCCTTGCAATGGCAGACTCTTCACTGTTTCCTTCTTTATACACCTTATAAAGTAGCACCGCCTTGTTTCTTTTGTCCTCTTCAATAGATGCCAATTTTAGCAATGCTTTGTATTTTAAGGGTGAGTTTCCTTCAAAAAGCTCTATCAGGATTTTTTCAGCTTCCTTCTTTTCTCCTCTCTTTATGAGCAGGTCTGCCAACTGATACTTCAGCTCTGGAGCGTAGGGAGAGTCAGGTTCCTTCTGAAGATAGCTCCTTATGAGCTTTTCCCTTTCGCTTGGGGGCAATTCCCTCTCTTCCATTCCCAAAAGGGCAAGGGTTGCCTGACTTGCCAATGGGTCCTCTGGAAAGTTCTTTAATATCTCCCAATAAACTTGCTTTGCAGAATCCACTTTCCCCAGGTTATACAGGGCATCTCCAGTTTTCATGAGCGCCCGTACACCAAAGGGACTATCCTTTGGAACTTTTTTAAAGTAATCTATAGACCTCTCATACTCACCTTCCATAAAATAGCTCAGCCCCAAAAGGTATAGTTCTTCGGGAGAACTTTCTGTAAGGAAGCTCCTTGCCAAGGAGGGCTTGCCCAAAAAGAGGGCAGATTTTGCCTTTAAAAGTCTTGCCTTTGGATGGTCTATACCTCGGAGAACCCTTAAAACATCCTCGTATTTTTTAAGGTTGTAGTAACACAATGCCCTGTAGTAAGGGTCATCAAAATAGCTTAGGGCTGAAAGCCAGTCCCCTTTTCTAAAAAAGCTCCAACCCAAGTATTCCTTATAGAGCTCCGGATAGCGTTCCCTTTACAGCCTTCAGTGGTTCCTCCATGGGCAAATTAGCCCAATAAGCGCTTTCCAAAAGCCAGAGGTAATCTTCTCTATCCTTTTCCCTTTTGCCCTCCAAAAGAGTGTAGGCGGTTTTGTAGTCGCCCATTCTAATGGCAGAATAGACTGCGTATTTTATGTTTTTAGCTTCAAGAAAGTTGGAAAGGGCAAGCTGATAGTCTCCTCTGTTGTATGCTATAATTCCCGCAAGCTCCAAGAAGCTGGGGTCCTTGGTTATGTTGTATGTGACCCTAGCCAAAAGCACATCCCTTTGGCTATTTGAGAGTAAAGGGAATTGGCGTATTCTCTGTTTATGGTCTCAAGGAGACTGGCATACTGATAAGCCATGTTGGTATCCTTCTTCTGCAGGGCTATAAGCCCAAGGTAGTACAGAGCGACACTTCTGTAGGGTTTGGTGGGTTTTGAGTATTCAAGGAATAATCTTTCTGCCTCATCCAGCTTTCCTGTCTGAAAGAGAACAATAGCCCTTCTCAGAGTGGTGCTGTCTTTGTATTCTTCTGTAACCTTCCCCTTAACGAAGTCCAAAACATAGTTGCAATAATTTTTAAACACAACCTCTTGACAGTTAGGCTCCCTGTAGGTTTTTTTCTCCTTAATCTCGTAAACGACACTCCACAGAGGGTTTTCGTTTTTAGGAACACTGTCCTTCAACTCAAAGTTCAGGGCGTAATAGAGCTCGCAGGCGGAATCTCTGTATACGTGCGGAAACCTACAGGAGTTTTCAAAGAATTTGAGGGCTTCTGACCTTTGCCCTTTCTCAAGCTTCATAAGACCGAGCACATACTCCGCCATAGGTCTATAGGGAGAAGGCATTGTTAAAATTGAGCCAAGCTCCCTTTCTGCCCTAAGAAAATCACCCTTGAGGTAGTAATCAACCCCAACTTTGTATGCGATGGCATCCTTGGGCTCCCACAACTCAAGCCCTTTCCTTCCACTCTAGCAACGGGTATAAACTCCATCTCCTTGGGAGGTTCTAAAAGCCTTGGGGACAAATCCATGGGCTCAGACCCTTTCAATGGAAGGTTCTGAGGTGGGCTCAGTTTGGGCTTTTCCTCCACCTCTTTGGCTATGATCTCCACCCGAAGGTCAAACTCCTTCTTTATCTGCGAGAAAGCTATTAGCAACAAAGATAGACTAAAGAGCGTGATGAGCCTGAACATACCATTCTCCTAGGTGGCAGGTTATGTTTAATTTTACTATAACATTTCTTTTTTCTTCCATATGCACCAAGCTATAGCTGGCGTTATCACAGCCAAAAACCCAAAACTTTGAAAGGTCTATGTTCAAGAGGGCACAGAACATAGCCCTTATGGGAACTGTGTGGGAAACTATAGCCACCGTTTGTCCCCAGTGTTTTTCTCTTAAAAATTCCAAAAAGTCCTTTACCCTTTTGAAAACATCTTGCAAAGATTCACCCCCTTCAAACTTTACCCGGTGCGGTTCCTCAAGCCACATTCTGAAATCCTCCGGAAATCTTTCCTTTACCTCCTCCACAAGCATACCAGACCAAACCCCATGGTCTATCTCTATGATCCTTTTGTCCTCTATAATCTCTAACCCTTGCCTTTTGGCAATCTCTTGGGCAGTTTGATAGGTTCTTTTCAGGGGGGAAGAGTATATAACATCTATTTTCTCCTTCTCCAGAGCCCTACCCAAGAGCTCTGCCTGTTTTAGCCCGCGCTCAGAAAGCCCAGGGTCCAAAAGCCCCTGATATCTACCTATTGGGTTCCACTCGCTCTCTGCGTGCCGAATTATAAATAGCTTTACCACAACCCCCCCTCTGTTAGCACCTCGGAGTATGCCCTCACACCCTCACCCAAACCATCAAACAAGCCAAGCCTCTTTAACACCACCTCCAACATACCCACCAGCATGAGCCCATCCTTTGGGTCCACGCCCATATGGGATATCCTGAATATTTTACCCTTTAGCCCATCCTGCCCGCCCGCAACCCTCACTCCATACTTCAAAAGGAGCCTTCTTATGTCCTCTGCCATGGGAGAAAAAACTGAAGAAACTGAGATGGAGGGATTTTCTGCAAAGGGCTTTAGTCCAAGCACCTCCACCGCCCTAAGTGTAGCCCTTGAGATTAGCCTGTGCCTGTTTTCTACCCTTTCCATACCCTCCTCCAAGAGCATGCTGAGGCTTTCCTTTAGGGCTAAGATCAGGCTTATAGCGGGCGTCCAGGCAGTCTGTCCTTCTATCTGCTTTTTTAGCTCCTTCTTTACGCTAAAGTAAAAGGCACGGTCCTTTAGCCTTCTTTCTGCCCTTTGAGAAAACCAAAGCACCGAAAGTCCCGGAGGCAAAAGAAGGGCTTTTTGGGAGCCACCAATTAAAACATCAATGCCCCACTGGGAGGGCACGATCCTATACACACCCAAGGCGGTTATGGCATCCGCTACCAATAAAACCTCCCGATCCCTGCACAGCTCACCGATCTCCTTTGTGGGATGGTAGGCACCAGTGGAGGTCTCTGAAATTTGCAAAAGGACACCCCTACAATCTGTATGCTTGTCCAGAAGCTTTTTCACTTCCTCCGGGTCGGCGGATTTACCCCATTCAACCTTATACTCTATGGGCTCCAAGCCCCAGTGTTTTGCCAGATGTAGCCATCTTTCCCCAAACTTTCCACCGTTTATAACCAGAACCTTTTCCCCCTGCTCAAAGAAGTTCAGAATGGCAGACTCCATGGCACCGGTGCCCGAGCTGGCAAAGAACACAAAGTTTTCAGAGTCTTCCTCCAACAGCCTCTTAAAGAGTTCTCTGACCTCCAGAAAGCTCCTTTTGAACTCCTCCGTTCTGTGATGGATGATCTGTTCCCCTAAAACCTTCCTTACCCTTTCGGGAATTTCCACAGGACCGGGTGTAAAAAGCCTCTCCTTCATCTTTCCCTTTCTCCTCTTATGAACTCCTCCACCATCTTCTTTGCTTGCCAGTCAGGATATTGGATGGGTGGATGCTTCATGGTGTAGGCACTTATGGAATACAAAGGACCGCCTATGCCCCTATCCCTTGCCAACTTACAGCACCTTATGGCATCTATCATAGAGCCCGCACTGTTTGGCGAGTCCTCCACATCAAGCTTTAGCTCCAAGGATATGGGCACATCACCAAAAATCCTTCCCTCTAACCTTATGTAAGCGATCTTTCTATCCTTTAACCAGGGTACCCAGTCGGAAGGTCCTATGTGTATGTTTTGGTCTCCTATATCGTAAGGAAGTAAAGACTCTACCGCCTGAGTTTTTGAAACCTTCTTGGTTTTTAGCCTGCTTCTTTCTAACATGTTCAAAAAGTCTGTGTTTCCGCCAAAGTTTAGCTGGTATGTGCGGTCTATCTTTACGCCCCTGTCCAAAAATAACTGCACCAAGGTTCTGTGTACTATGGTTGCACCCACCTGGGACTTTATATCATCTCCCACCACCGGTATGCCTTCACTTTCAAACTTCTTTGCCCACTCTGGGTCAGAGACTATAAAGGTAGGCATACCGTTTATAAAAGAGACGCCCGCCTTCAGGCACGCGGTAGCGTAAAACCTCGCAGCCTCTTCTGAACCCACGGGCACATAGTTTATGAGCACCTCTGCACCGGTATCCTTTAACACTTTAACCACATCCTCCAGTTCGTCTTCCTTTTCATCCGCAAGCACAAAGGTCCTGTCGGGTGGGTAATTCTTCATATGCTCCGCAAAGCCGTCCAAGACCTTCCCCATACGCACCTTTACACCAGTCTTCGGCACGTTTGGTTCAAAAATTGTTGTACAGTTGGGTGGAGAAAAAATTGCCTCTGAGAGGTCTTTGCCTACCTTTCTTGCGTCTATGTCCCAAGCAGCCACCACTTCAATATCCCAAGGTTTGTACCCTCCTACGTCCTCAAACATTAAACCACTTACTCCTTGACCTTGATTTCTTTGGTAGTAATAGATACCCTGAATCAAAGCACTTGCGCAGTTGCCCACACCCACTATTGCTACCTTGATTTTTTTACCCATTCCAAACCTCCAAGAACCTTAAATAACTATTATACGAAGGCCTAACCCTTTGGTACCCTATAAAATAAGCCTACCGCCCTCGCACCTACAAGAGCCACGATCCCAAAGGACCAAAAGAATACATCCATCCCAGAAAGCTTTCCCTCAAATAGATGTAGCATAAATTCCCTTATAACAAAGGCTATTAGGACTTCTAATAGTATATCCACTCTAACCCTTTCGTGTTCAAAGAAGTCTATAAAAGCCCTTATAAGCTCAAGCACTACAATCAAAGAGAGTACGTTGGTAACCAGCTCTTTAAAACCCAATCTGACTGTAGCTTCCGTGACAGTAAGACCAAGCTCTGAAATGGTCCTGAATATACCCACAAAAAGCCCGATTATGAGGGTTATTATGGTTATGTTAAAAGCCAGTCTAACAAACTGCTTGTATAGTTTAGATATGGTGTCCTGGAACATTTCCTACTGGTTTATTTTAAT
>CisS_allDRAFT_1000204_pt1 | contig 12203 bp, 12 predicted proteins | sample CisSprmetagenome_FD_10649 | JGI IMG/M metagenome (IMG submission 10649) | reverse complement strand
ATAAACATCAACAACTAGGGAGTCCTCGAGCGCCTCAGCGCTATGAATCGTGTTAGGTGGTATATGCACCAGATCCCCTGCTCTCATCATCATGCCTATGTGAGTGTGGCTTAACCACAGAACCCTTGGCGAGCCTGAACTGAGCTATGGTTACATTCACGCCATTTACGTACTTCCTAAGCACACCACGCCCAGTATTTCCCATGAAGAGCAAGTCATTGCGTTAATGGCCATAGCCTTCGCGTTTCTGTTTAATACCTTAATCGCGCAACCAGGCTCCAATACTGATTGTAAATGAGACAAGAACATTCGTACTAACGTGGTTCACGGCAATACTCGTGTTTTGTTTTTATATTTTTCGGTTTATTCCCCGTGGGTGTGGGTTTGTGGGGTTGCCCTGACGAGGGTCTCTAGTGCATTATTGTGCTTAACATCTACCTCTCCGAGCTTGTACTTCGTCGTGTTGTAGAGCTTCATGAACGCGTTATAGCTTATTTTGCTGTCGTAATATGTCAGAATCAACTCGGCCCTTAACCTCCTGAGCGGATGATGTATGAATGGTCTGATCAGCCTAAGCGATTTAATGGCATTTCTGTCGTAGAACACTAGAACATCAGCTGTTTCGTTTGACTCAATGTAACCAATAATACTGAACCTCCTGGCAATCACCCTCCTCAACGCATTGAGAATGAAACTCCTCAGGTAATTCTTATAGGCAGCAATCCCTACATAGACAGTCACGGTATACCACATCACCCACATCTCCATCCAACAACCCTGCTATGAGCATGGCTAACTCCACATCACCGAAGTCCTCGAGTATTCTCAATAACTCATCAGTACTCAGCTCAATTGGCCATGACCAGTCGTTAGTGCTTAGGACTAAATAGTACGCTAAAATGATTGGTTTAGACACGTATTTTGCGGCCGGCGTTCTTCTTTTCCACTCAATGAATAAGCTTGGTGTCTTCATTGTGCCTGATAGCGTCAAGAAGAATATTGCGCCAATACTATTCGTAGTTTTTAACTCCAACTCGACTTCTCCATCGTATTTCTTAATTACCAAGTCGCTCTTAGCTAATCCAAACCAATAGAGTTTCTTTAAGTCGCTCAGTAGCTCTAGGCCATTTAGCCAATTGCATGGCTCTATTCCGTGCCTCTTAAACTCATTTACGTTGACACCGATGAATCGCCACACCTCCTCGCACATCCTAGTCTCGCTCCAGCTAAACTCTTTCCTCAGCAAGCCCTCGATGTCCTTGACTACTTCGTTCCTCGTTGCCTTGCTTTCTCACTCAATGCTGCACCTTCTCAACCGTTCATCTAGTGTTTTCGTGCTTATACCCAATGTATCCCTAACCCAACCCTTCGATACACCGAGGTCCTTAAGCATCTTTAGCAACCTACATCTACACTCATTATCGCTTACTTAGCTCGGACTCCACGCACTTACTGTAAACATAGCCCCACAGTTGGTAGTCGCTGCCTTTGTAAGTCATTAACCAAGCTAGTGGCTATTCCACAATCCACACTCAACAAGAACTTCACAACAAGACTTATAAGGCACCACGAACGTGGTCAATGATGGGTTGAACCTGGAAATGAGGCTTCACAGGAGTGAGGAGGCGTCAATGACGTACGCCATATTGGCCAACCATAACACAGACAAAAAACCTAATACAGAGGCACGTAAAGCCGGAAACAATGAGGAAACTACCGAGGGTCGTGTTGGCATAGGGCCAGCAAACCCTCGTGTTTTTAAACACAAATTGAGGTTGTGGGCCTAGCTTAATAACATTAGGTAATTTACTAGGCGTTCAATGAATTCTAATAAACCTAACCCACACCCATCGTGCACGATACTAACCCTGTAACTGCGAATCATAAAACATTCAATCACCCATAAGGAATCAATAATATTATCCATATTGCCTACATTGGCAAAACACAGATACCTAGAGTAATTAAAATGATTAAGACCAATAAACCAACAAGTTAAGTAATAAATCAATAAGGTGGCGAAGCCAACCTATATTAGGAAAGGTGGGTGGTATTGGATTGAGAGATGCTACACTATAGAATAGGTGCTTATTATTTAAAAGACTTATTTTAAGAATAACGACGAAGTATTTATTAAGATCTAAGTTGTTGGTTTTGCAGTATGAAATTATTAATCGACCCAACGATTTGTGGAGTATCTGGCGATATGTTGCTTAGCGCCCTGATAGATGCTGGTGGTAATCCTCAGTTTTTGTTAAATTTTGCTAATATTTCACGTAATTTAATAAAAAATGCAGAAATTGAAATAAAAATTAATAAAACACAGGTTAATGAAATTAATGCGACACAGATAAATATAAATATTAAGAATGATGTTAAGTTTACGGCTAAAGAACTTATTGAATATTCTAACAGAATTTCTAAAGAAATGGGTTTATCTGATAAAGCTATAAATAAAGTTAATGAGGCGTTGATATTATTAATAGATGCTGAGAAGAGCGTACACGCAATAAGTAAAGAGCAAGATATAGAGTTGGATGAGACGGGGTCGATAGATACAGTTATAGATGTTATAGGAGTCTCGCATTATTTAATTGATGAATTTAATGTTGACGATATAATTTCATTACCTGTTTCGGTAGGTGGTGGCCGAATTATATTCTCGCATGGAAATATGAGTGTACCTCCGCCTGCTGTTTTAAAGATTGCAGAGTTAAAGGGGATACCTATTATGGGTGGTCCTGTTGAAACCGAGGTCGCGACACCAACGGGAATGGCATTATTAGGCGCATTTGTTAAAAAATTCGTAAGATATATACCAAGTGGTATAATTGTTAAAAAGATAGGCTATGGTGCTGGGCATAAACGTTTTGAAAATGTACCTAATTTATTAAGGATTATATTTTATGAAGATTTTAAAAACTATGATACAGCGTATAAGACACAATATGTAATTTTTGAGACCAATGTTGATGATGTTAGTCCAGAGCTACTTGGATACTTTTTAGATAAGGTTATTTCAAATAAAATAGTTATTGATGGTTATATAACGCCTATCCTAATGAAAAAGGGTAGACCAGCTCACCTACTTACGTTTTTACTAACAGCTGATAAAGTCGAAGAATTGATGAATTTAATACTTAATGAAATAGGTAGTTTAGGTGGACGATTTTACTTTGTAAATAAATTTGAGGCGCCAAGAGATATTGAGGAAATCGAGGTAGATATTAAAGGTAATATTGTGAAAGTACCAATTAAGGTTGGATTCTCTCCCGATGGAAAGATTGCAACTTATAAAGCAGAGTATGAAGTGTTAAAGGAGCTCTCGAGCAAGTATAAAATACCCATCAAAAAATTAAAACAGATAACCGAAAGTGAGGCTCTTAAGAGATTCCGGGAAAGATTTTAAAGGTGTACTAAAACGTAGTTATTGTGGGGTTTAGCGAATATGATCGTATAATAAATATATTACGGAGTTATAAAGATGGTAAGGTTGATGAAGTAAGTGTTATAAATGCTATCTCATTAGTAATTCTTACTAAGAATTTAAATACTGTTAGATTAGATGTTAATAGAGAATTACGTATTGGCTTTCCTGAAATAATTTATGGACCTGGTAAGAAATACGAAGATATATATAAATCAATAATTGCATTTCTCGAAGATAGGGGAAGAGCATTCGTGTACGGATTGTCCAATGAATATAAAGATAAAATTCTTAAGGACATAAGGAAAGATTATAACGATTTTATAGTTAAAGAAGCACATAATTTGCTGCTAATTAAAAGGAATAAATTAAGTAACGAAATAAATCATGTAGGTAAAGTTGCACTATTGACAGGAGGTACTGTTGATGTACCTTATGCTGAGGAAACAGCTTTGTTGCTTGAAGAACTAGGTGTAGAGGTTTATAGATATTATGATGTTGGTGTTGCAAATCTTAATAGGGTTCTTGAGGTTCTTAGTAATGATATTTTAAAGAAGAATGTGGATGTAATAATTGTATTTGCGGGTATGGATGGAGTTTTACCAGTAGTTACTGCTTCATTAATTCCCTTACCTGTTATTGGTGTTCCAATATCATCAGGTTATGGATATGGTGGGGAAGGTCAAGCAGCCCTTATGACAATGCTTCAATCATGCGTACCTGGATTAGTGGTTGTAAATATAAATAATACCGTAGGCGCAGCAGCTGCTGCATATAGAATAATAATGGTGAAGAATAGAAATAGGTGAGTTTATATGAGCTTAAATGATAACGTGCTCGTAAAGTTTGAAACGTTGAAGCAAATGATTAAAGAAAAATCAGATGGTTTTAGGAATTTCATTGTATTATTTTCTGGTGGGCTCGATAGCACATTATTAGCTAAGTTAGCGCAGGATATAATAGGTGATAAAGCTGTAGCTGTATTTATTGATGACGAGTTAGTACCGAGCTATATAAAAGATAGAATAACGATACTTTCTAAACAATTAGGACTGAATATAAAAATAATATCTTTTAATATTTTAAATTTTGATGATTTTACAAAAAATGATACTTTTCGCTGTTATTATTGCAAATATCATAGAGGTCTACTCATTAAAAAATTATTCCCTGAATCATTAGTAGCCGATGGAACTAATATTGATGACCTTAATGATTATAGACCAGGTTTAAAGGCTGCCAAAGAATTAGGTATTTGGCATCCATATGTTGATGCTGGAATAACTAAAAATGATATTAGGGAATACGCTAAATATATAGGATTGCCTATTTGGAACGTACCTAGTGAGTCCTGTTTAGCTTCAAGAGTTTTTTATGGCATGAGATTATCAATAGATTTGCTTCGACAGATAGATAAGGCTGAGACCTATTTACGTAATTTAGGATTTAAAATTGTTAGAGCACGTATATTTCCCGGGAATTTACTGAAAATAGAAGTAGGTGTTGATGAGATTGATAAATTATTAGATCCACAATTAAGGGAAACAATTGTAAACTATATGAAGGAACTTGGCTTTTCTCATGTAACGTTAGATCTCGAAGGTTATATCTCGGGTAAGATGAATAGAAATGTAAAACAAAAATAATTTCAATTTTAATGATATAATTTATATCATAAATTTTATTATTTATATCATTTAAGTATTGGTATGGTCCACTTACCATAGGGTATTATGACAATTTTAGCATCATTTCCATATCTCTTAACGGCTTCATCTACTGCCCTTTGCGCATTATTTCTTGAGAAACCAGTTAAACCTACATCATTTATAAACTTCAGATTGTTTTCTTCGGTTATTATAATTACATTTTTTCTTGTTAATACTTCATAGAATTTAAACCATATACATCCAGACCACATTTCAACTTTACCAGATATTATATCTCTTAATGCACGCTCAAAATTTTCCCGAGTTGGTGGCATATAGCTTTTCATTAAATCCATTAAAGCAAACCCATGCCATTCCTCATAGCCTGGTGCTGGGCTTGCATGAATAATGGTTCCGCCATCCTTAACTATGAGATCTAAGTTATTTACAGTCCAACCCGTGTGAAAATATAAGTGATCCGTGGGCCAGAAAGTGCCTGAAATAGCAACATGAACTTTTTCTCTTGTTGGTACTTTGACCTTGTAAATATTATCGTAATATTTGACGGCTTGCTTAAAGACAGCCCTATGGTATCCTGAAAATACGGCTGCAACCTCACCTCTTACATTCATTACGACATCGATTAAAAAGTCGAGCTTACCCATATCAGCTGCCTCATCAATATCATGTCTAACGATATTATCGGGGTTACCAGGATAGACATCTGGTGATATTACAAGTCTATGATTTGCTTCTATAGTATCATAACTACTAACGCCAGGTAGTATTAATTTACCACCACCTCCATATCCAGCAAATGGTTCAGCTTGTACCATGCCAATACCGATTACTACATCAGCAAGGGCAACAACCCTATGCACCCAAACTGGAGTACCATGGGATGTAATACCTCTAAATACGTATTTTTCTCGTTTTCTTGACTCATTAACATATATATTTTCAATGCCTATTCTTTCAAGAGTTTTACTGCCAATTTTATTTTCAATTTCTTTAAGAGAAGGGGGCGGAACAGAGCCTGAGGCAATTATTAAAGAAGTTTGGCTCTTTTTATCCTCAATAACATCAAGTATTGGTGGAAGTATTTTATGAGTAGGTGTGGGTCTGAATTGATTATCAATGATTATTGTAATCTTTCTCCCATGATCCAATAAATCAGAAAACTTAGGTCCTTTCACAGGTTTATCTAAAGCATCAAGAATCACAGTATCAAGATTATCTATAGGCGGAGGAACCTTAGGTAAGAGGGTAGCAACAAAATTATGTTCTGGAATCTCTAAAGACATAGATATGTTTCTAGAGTCAGGAGATTCGTATGGTATAGATACCTTTATCGACATCATAATATATTAAATTTTAGCCTTAATAAGTATTGCGCATTATTTTTGTCCTAATTCATATTTATTCAAACGATATTCTTTTAATTTCCTAGCTAAAGTTTCTGCAAATTCTTTCTTATCGCAATCTCTTTTGAGACATTCAGAGATTATCTCTAAGCTTGCCCTAACCTCATCTGTTGGTCCTGGTAAGCATATTATCTTACTTAGCTCAACTTCACCAACGCCAATTCTAACACCGGGCTTTTTATGTCTAGTGCCATCAACATGGTAATGGATTATGTATGGCGTAACAGCTGTTGGGTCGACTTTGAGTAAACCCTCAATGGTTTGGTCTTTATCCTCAGCACCAGTTCCTCCCGTTATTATAATTAGTCCATAACCATTATCTACAGCCTTCCTTATTGCTGTTGCAATCTCATCAGCGCTGTCGGGTAAATTACCTCCTAAGGTAACAAAATAACCCATATCCTCTAGAAATTCCCTCAATAATGGCGAGTTTGTATCTTGTATCATTCCCATATTTATTTCGAAACCTGTGGAAAAAACTATAGCTCTCTTAGAAATTTTTGCTTTAATATTATCAGCCATTGATTTTATACGATTAATAAATTCGGCAGAATTTAAAAGTTCTTCCTCATCTAAATCAATTACTTCTAAAATACCCTCAGAATGGATTGATGCATCGGGTGACAAGTAAACACCAGGTATTTTTGACAATTTTTCAAGTAATTCTTTCTTTTTCCCAATTACATTTTCCAACTCTACCGTATCAGTCAAGATATCTAGAACAACAATATTCTCTAAAACATTAACAACAGCTACTTTCTCGGGAGGTAACCCTAAAACCTCCGCTGTAGTATTACTTATTTTCTTTAGATCAGCATTTTTTAACGAAATACCTGTAATCCAAAGTTCGTTCTTACCTAAAAGATTAACTTTAGTCACATATTAGTCAACTTAACGGAATATTTAACTTTTATCCCTTTCTTTTTCTTTTAGATATTCAATACTAATAACGTCAAATCTCATATCTATTAGAGGAGCATCTAATATAGCTCTTCCAACATCTACTATATCAACATCATAATTCTTCTCTTTAAGTAATCTAAGTTTTTCAAAATCTAAGCCGCCTGCAAATGCAATTTTAACTTTATTTCTTAATCCAACCTTATGCAAAGTATTTGATACCTTAATTATATCATCAAAGTTGCCGGTGTCTATCATTATTACTCCAGCACCATGTATTGCAGCCTCTACGGCCTCATCTTCGATGGGCTTTGTAAACCCTTTAATTTGAACAACAATAATTCTATCATTAAATAATTTAGATACATGCTGAATTGTCTCTTTAATACTTCCAAATATTCTTATATAATTTTTATCTAAATAAATAAATGGTGAATCTAAGATCCTAATTCCTACACCACCGATAAGTTCTGCTTGCCTTATTAAGTCCTTAATTTCAATGGGCATCTTTTTCCAACCCCCAGAAACTACCTTAATTTTATCACCAACAATCTCCTTGGCTTTTCTTGCAGCAGTTGCTATGCCAGAGCTTTTAGCAACAGCACCTATAATAAGGTCCTCAGCCTTAAGAATAGATGATGGTCTTCCCATAACTTTCAATAACCAATCTCCTGCTTTAAATTCATCACCATCCTTAACTAATAATTCATATTGTAGTTCCAAGTCATTCAATATTTTTTTCACACGATCCACACCTGCAAAAATACCAGGTTCGTTAGCTATTAATACGGCTGTTACTCTCACAACGTTATCTAGACCCTTAAAAATAATATCTCTAATATCTAATGTCATATTATTTTTAAATTTACTGCTTTATCTCTTTTCTAAATTTATCTCTTGATATTTTCATACCATTCCTTATATTTCTCGCTGTTCTTTATTGCTTCACAGTCCATACCTCTTTGCTTACACCATTTAGGAATACGCACATTATCAACTTCTTCACTAACTTTCGGCGCAAGTTCCAGCATTTCTTCAGCCAATGACTTACTAACATTTATTCCACCAGCAGCTCCATCAAATATTATAACCTTATCAGTTTTAGCAAATTTATAGGCAAACTCCATAGCTGTTGGTAAATCATCAGCAACGACTGCATGTCTCAAAAACTCCCTATTCTGTGAATCCCTTCTAAGAACTTCAGCCATATGTTCGCCAACGATTATTGTGGGAACTTGTTGGGACCAGAAAACGCTTGGATAACCACCCCATGCTAAGTTAATCACTATGGCCTTCATACCTGGGTGTACTGGGTTTATCCTAGGGCTCATGGGATGACCTAATTCATCGTAAAACATTTCAGAATACCATGTATATCCCGGGAATTCTACATCTAAATCAAATAAGTCAACATTCGATGAGANGTTTGCAAAGATAANACCNCCAGCAAATTGGTATGGAATTGGGCCACTAAAATCGAGAACCACTATGAAATCCTTTAATTTAGTATATAGTGTCATTATTTTACCGTAGGTTCTAAAGTTATGAAGCGTTATTCTATCATTTAAAGCGTATAAGTTATTATCTGCATCAACTGTAACTATACCTTCAGGTGATGGGACGATAAATGATGAGAACGTGTATTTACTTTGAACGAATGGGCTCTCAAATATTGCTCTAGCAACGATATTCGCAGTTCGTGGCCCAAAGTTGAAGTGATACGTTGCTCTTGTTTCAAGCCTTGCATATGACATTGCAAATGGCTTTACAGCTCTATCAATATGCCTATGGAAATGCACCTCCCTTACATCACTATTATGGGCATGTACTATCCACTTAGCATCAAATGCGTCTCTTAAAACGTAAAGAGTTCCAATCTCAGTATCAACAGGAATTCCTGGATCAAGTGGGGCAATTCCTCTCGCTCTTCCCTTACCAAAATACTCATCTAACTTAAAATACTTTATCCACATATCTGCTTCTTTATGTCTAAGTCCAACGCCAACCCTAAGCCTTATATCTTTAGCACCAGTCCTTTCTATAATGATATCCCTTATTGTTTTCAGCATTTCNGCATATGGGGCGCCATCNCCAAATAATGTAAAACCGTGATGNGACCCTAAAATGTTAATGCTATCATTTGATTTAANCATGCTCATATCAACTCTTCTTAACCTATCCTCTGCTAATTCCCTTATGATTTTAATATTTTTGTTGCCACTTCTATCAGGATAAATTGGTTGCGGAAATTCTGGAAACAAATCTGTAAATCGTACTGAGACTATACCTGGTAACTGATAAGCACGCATTGTAATTTTATCGACAGGAGGTCCGTATGGTGATTGCACAGGAGGCATCGGTACTATTGGGTCATGGATCTTAGCACCCTTCATAATTATTCACCCCTATTACTTACTTAATGACCTATTTATATTTTTTGCTTCTTTTATTTTCTCCCATTCTTGTTCTACAATTTCTGTTATTACTCGTTCATCATCAGAAAATCTATATCCGAATTTTTCATACTTCACTTTAACCTTTTCGGGTATTCTAAACGTATATACTATGTTCCAATACCATTGATATCCTTGCATGGGTTTTCCATTCCACATAAATGGTTTCCTTTCAGGCTTAATACCAGCTGCTTCATATAATCTTTGTATAGGCTCCATGCATTCAACTTTACAACCAGACCTAACACCAACTAATGCCGCTAAATCTTCAATTGTCTTGACGCCATCTAATATCGCTTGTGCGACCTCTTTAGCTCTTGTACTTGTACAGAAGCAGATGATCTGCTCAGGATGTAAGCCAGCGCGACGGCATAGCTCATCGATTTTTTTGAGATTTTCTGGATCATCTTCCCTAATCTTGTATTGAATAAGTCTTGGTTTGGGTAACTTTTCCATAGTGATTGCATCTTCAGGACAGCGTTCAAAACAAGCCCTACATCCTGTGCATCTACTATAATCAACAACAGCCTTTCTATTAACAACAGAAATGGCAACAGTGGGGCATACGGAGCCGCATATTGTACAACCAATACATCTGTTTGGGTCTACCCTTGGTATTTCATTAACAATACCAACCATACTATTTTGTTCGTAATAGTACCTTGCATTTAAAGTTTATGCGGCAATTAGTTGGGGTAAAATTTATTAAATCGGTTACCCTTAGAGATCTTCAATGGAATGGCATATTAAGACATATAAAAATTATATATTGGGTCAGTGGGTTTCTTCTCATACGGGTCGTACTTATGAAGTTCTTAGTCCTATTAACAATGAGATAAGTTCAGTAGTTCAGCTTTCAGATCGTGAGGATGCAAAGGCAGCCATTGATGCAGCACGCGAGGCTTTTGACAAGTCGGATTGGCCATATAATCATTGGTTAAGGCATGATGCACTATTAAGTATGGCAATGGTATTAGAAAGGCATTTTGATGAGATGGCTAGGTTATTATCGATAGAAACAGGGAAGCCAATAAGGGAAAGCCGGTCTGAGGTTAAGGGTTCCATAGATATGCTTAGGTATGCTGCATCAATGACAGTAAACATATTTGGACGGTCAATGTACCACTCTAAGAGTGAGGTTGGGCTAGTAGTTAGGGAGCCTCTTGGTGTCGTCGGTATAATAACTCCCTGGAACTGGCCTATTACGTTATTGGTCAGGTCATTAGCACCGGCACTTGCCATGGGAAATACCGTGGTTATTAAGCCTGCTAGCTATGCATCCGGTGTTGTTGCGAGGTTCATTGAATTAATATCTGAGGAGGTAAAGAATATACCGCCTGGCACAATAAATTTTGTTACGGGGCCTGGTGATACCGTTGGTGATGAATTAGTGATTAATAAGAATGTTGATGCTATAGCATTCACAGGAGAGACAAAAACAGGTATTGAAATTATGAGACGGGCAGCAGATACCTTAAAGAAATTAATCCTAGAACTCGGTGGCAAATCTCCTAACGTGGTATTCATGGACGCAGATTTTGACCTTGCTGTGAAGACTGCCATTAATGGCGTATTTATAACTAGCGGGCAGGTGTGCTTTGCCACAACACGATTATTAGTTGATGATACTATTCACGACAAATTCCTTGACCATATGATCAATATAGTAAAAAGTTTAAAGGTTAGCAATCCATTAAATGAAGATACGGATATAGGGCCTGTAATATCTAAGTCGCAAATGAAGAGGATAATGGATTATATCGAAATTGGTAAAAAGGATGCTAAATTAATTGTAGGTGGTTATGCGTTGACTAACGGCGAATATGCTAAAGGCAACTACATAGCTCCAACAATATTTGATGATGTACCTCCAACATCTAGAGTATACCAGGAAGAGATATTTGGACCAGTACTGAGCGTAACACGATTTAAATCCATAGATGAGGCAATTGAGTTAGCAAACAATACTCAATACGGTTTAGCCGCTGTAGTATTCACGAGAGACATTAATAAGGCTCTAAAAATAGCTAAGGGAGTTAAGGCAGGTACTATTTGGGTAAATACTTTCGGCAAGCATTATCCATGGGCTGAGTCGGGAGGTTATAAGTATAGTGGAATAGGACGCCAAAGAGGTCTTGATGGATACTATGCATTCACGCAAACAAAGCATATTTTAATAAATCTGCAATAATAATAATTTATTGTTTAATTTTTAAATATGTTATTTTATTAAATTTTCCCATTTCTTAATAATATCTTCGGGCGGTTTTATTCTTAATGGGGCCAGTGATATTTTTGTTTCTTCATCAGGGGCGGGTTTAGTACAGTCAAAGACGGCTTTATATGTGAA
>CisS_allDRAFT_1000201_pt1 | contig 12237 bp, 10 predicted proteins | sample CisSprmetagenome_FD_10649 | JGI IMG/M metagenome (IMG submission 10649) | reverse complement strand
TCATCATATGATCATTATAAATATTTTTTGAAAAGATCTTTTTATGATCTTTGTGTAGATGATTCTTTGAAGAATATTTTCTCGACAAAAAATTTTTATTTTTCTATTTTTATTTTTTCTTGGTTATTTTTCTTTGGTGTGTGCTTTGGTTGTGTATGTTCATATTGTTCCTGTGGGCACTTCTCTTCTTGGTAATGTTTCTAGAGATAAAGATTTTGGTGGATATGTTGAGGAGTTGGGTTTTAAAGATTGGGAGAGATGGTCTCCTGATGATCCTAGGCAGAGAATTCTTTGTGAGAAAAAGTCTGCGGCTCTTGATCTTTTGAGAAGTTTTGTTGAGAAGAAAGGTTTTGAGGCTTCTGCAGAGCTTACTCCTCTAGATCTTTTTTTGAAAGCTCATGGTCACTCTCCTGGCGAGACTATGGTTATTTTATATTCTACTGACACATGCAACTCTCTTCTGGCTAGAGATGCTGTGGCTGAGTTTCTTGAGAAAAAAGGTTTTAAAGTTGTTCTCAAACAGATCGTTGGGATCAGAAGTGTGGAGGATTTTGATGAAGGTCTTAAAGATCTTTTGGATAAAATTGTTTCAGAGATAATAAGACATAAAAACGAGGGCAAGAAAGTTTTTATAAATGCAAGCCCAGGATTCAAATCAGAGACAACATTTCTAGTGATAGCAGCATTAATAGCATGTGCAGACAAGATATATTATGCTCATGAAAGCTTCAGAAAAATAGTATATATACCAGGGATCCCACTGACAATAAGAGAAGACATAATAAACATATTGAGAAACTTTGAAGAAGAAATAGATCAGAGAGAGGCAGAAGAGAGATTAGGAGGAGGAGAGATAGTAAGAGACTTCGAATTAAGAGGATTAATAGAGAAGAAAAAAGGATTATATAAAACAAGAGAATGGATAAAAAACATAATCAATATAACAACAACAAAATGTATTTATTAAAAATTTATGCTTTTAAACATCTTTAATTCTCTTACGGATATTATCAAGACATTCAGATGAATAGCCTAAGTAAATCTTCACATCAGAATCTTTTCTCACAATTCTTATCATAGTGATATTCTTTTCAAAACTTGCGTGAGCAAAAAAGTTTCTTATGTCAAAATTACAGTCTTTATCTACATATTTTTTCAGCAGATCATTAATGATCCTGTTTATATCATCATAAGAGATTTTATTCAAAAGAATATTCTTAAGATTCTCAAGTTCTTTAGAAGATATCTTTTCGTCACGTAATATATTAATTCTATCTGAAAGATCTCTGTCGCCAATCAATAATAGTTTACGAATTTCATCAATAAAATCATAAATCATTCTGTATCTGAATATCTTCTCTCTAAGAAAATCTTCTGATAATAAACTCGCGAGTCTAACTCTATATCTTATGTCTTCTATCTCGTTCTCAGCTATACGTCTGAGACCTTCTATAGATATATGTTTAGTAAGTTTATTTAGAAAATCAAGATCTATAAGATTCTCATTTTCATATAGATCGTATGAACCACAAAATTCTTTCATTATATTATATGATACAAGAAAAGATTTAAAGAACATAGGAAGAGTCTTTTGATCAATAATAGCATATCTATATACTTTTAATCTAACAGATTTTCTCTGATAATGTTGAGACCTCTCTTGTTCTGATAAAGACTTTTCATAAACATAATCAGCGTTTTGATCCATAAATATAGTTACATCGTTGAAAATCTTCTTAATATCATTCATAAAAACATTTATATTCTGAAAGTTTTGTTTCTCTTTCATTTGATATCTCTTACACAGATCTCTTATCTCATAATATGCTGGTAGAAGAAGACCTTGTCTAAGCCACCTGACGATCATCTTAGCTGAATCTATATGCTCTTTTAGAGTAGACTCTAGACTTTCTCTAAATTTTACGTCCTTAGGCTTTCTACTATACTTAAATCTGATCTTTTCATAATTATAACTATAGATCTCTTCATAAACTCTCTGAATAATATTTTTAGCGTCTAATTTATCAATGAGAACAGTTCCGATATTTAACACAGGCTTATCCTTAGCATAATCACCTCGAGAGGCTCCTCTTGAAGGTATATAAGGGTCTGAGTTAACTACTATAACTCCCACAGACTTATCTTCGACATTTAATACCTGTTTCATAAGAGCTATTATATCAGCAAACTCTTTAATAATGTTTAAAGTAGCCACAGGCATATAATTGATCCCGTGGGAGATATCAAGAAGAATATAATCAGGAATATAATTAACGAAGACAGTTTTTTCAATAAGCTCTTTAAACACATAAGTGATATAATTATCTATATTACATCTAAACTCGACTCCTTCAGCCTCAATAAAACCTATGCCAGGAGCAACAATCAGATCAACCTTATCATAAAGTTTCTCGCCAAAATAATCATCACTCTTTATATATACTTTAATACTATCTGAGACTGAATCTCTTATCATTCTCAAAAGATCCGTGCCTTGACCATCTATCTTGTCAGGATTTACAAGAGTCTCAGAGACTATTACAATGATCTTAAGATCTGAGTAATCATCAATACATTTCTTTTCAAAAATACATCTAGCTAACGCAGAAGTTGTAGATTTGTTCTCAAAATATTGTTCTTCAGTCATGCTCTCTAAAGTATATTTCAATTCTGAAGGGATCTTAAACATCTTATATCTAACACTCTCCCAACGCTTCGGATCTCCCCAGGTGGCTATTAGAATGATATTTTTACTCATAAATAAGCCTCATTAAATAATGACTTTGAAAATTAATATTTTCTAAGCATTTAAGGAGGTATCTTCTCAGGTTTTAGCAGTCTTATTTTATTATCAAATAATTTTGATATACTGATTTCCTCTCTAAGAATCATCTTAACTCTCTTATTGACAAGATCAATATTGACTCTACTAGAAGATCTTATGATCTCATGAAGAGCTTTTAGTTCTGAGAATTCCGCCTCAATCTCTCCATCCACATATTTATCACGAGAACCTATCTCATTTAACAAATTAATGTCTCCAGGAACCATTCTTATAAAACTCCCGTCGAGACCTCCAACACCTATTATAACTCCTCTGCCAATTATCTTCTTAAGACTCTCAACAAGATCATCTATAGATCTGCATTTAAGCCAAAGCTCTAAAAGTTTATCATCTCTCCTCAATAGATTAACAGTTTCACAGTCAAAGATAAGCTCATTTGGCCAATCATCTATAGGATCTATATATATTGCGAATCTCAGAATTTTAGAGTTCATTTTTCAATAAACTAATTACTACATAAGTTATAATACTCGTATACAGATATTCTAACGGTTAAACGATTATATTGATATAGTGATCTTAGCTATAGTATCTGCTAGAAAATAACTAAAATAAAAGTAATAGAGATAAAAATTACATGGTCCCACATATGAGTAGAGATAATTATAGGGATAATCCACCGAAATTATTAATTAAAGCAACGGGAGGCGTAGTAGATTTTGATCTGACAATTGAGAGCTGGAGACCGGCGATATTTGTAGGAATGAATTCTACATTAAAATCAGTGATGGCCAGAACGATCATAGGTGAGACTCCTAATTTAGAAAATATAAGTAAGCTAGAGACTTTAGAAATAAAAATTTTAAACGAAGACAGAGAAGAGGCTGTCTCATGTAGAGAAGAAAGAGGTATGGAGAGAAATGCCGATTGTCTCTACATTGAGGATTATAGATTAGCTTTTAGAAAAGCTCTTGAATTTAAAGATAAGATAAGCCACATATATGAAGATATAGAGAATTTAAAAGTTCGAGTTTCAGATCATGAGAAAACATATATAGAGGATCTTTTTAAAAAAATTCAAGGGATTATCGACAGCACTTTATATGGTATAGTGTGGAAATATTGTGATTACAAAGGCAAAGCAGATCTTATTTTATATGCTAATCTACATCGGCTTGCAGAGAAATTAGAAGAAGAATTTGTTAGATCATTAAGAGACACTTTTTCTGAGAAAGATTATAACGAGGTAATAGTTGAAAATCTATTTCCTTTAGATGTAGATGTTAAATGCGATATTAAGAATAGATCGTTTAAACTATATGTAAAAGATAGTAGATTAAAAATTTTTATAGAAGAGAGTTTATCGTCATCAGCTATAGCATCAGTATTAACATTTAAACTTTTACAATTATTTATCGCCACGCCGCTTATAGGCGGAGAAAAATACAAAATTATAGTAATAGAAGAGCCTGAAGAAGCCTTGTCACCACCTCAACAAGTGTTTTTCTCTTCGTATATTGATAGAGCCATGAAAATATCTAGAGAGCAAAAGATCCCTCTATTCGTTATAATTACAACTCACTCGCCATATATAGCTATGACGCCAGAAAACGTTGACATCTATTATTTCTATTATGATCCGAATAGAAATATTTTTACAGCTAGAAAGAGAGTGCCTACGAGACCATTTATATATGCAGAAATATTTCAGCCAGTAATTGCATCCGAGGGATCTTCAGATTTTGAAGAGAAGTCTTGAAAAGGTGTTTAAAATATGTATCTAAGATTCGACGGTTCCAAAAGTGATGATTTCGTAGAGAACGATCATTTGAAAATTGATCGTACAATACTTGATCTTTTAGCTATGACAAAATGTCAAAGCCCTAAAGGAAGAATGCAATTTGATAATCTAGGTATGAAGATAATGACTCAGCTAATTTTAACATGCGACAAAACTTCATCTAAAAAGATCTATTTAATTTCCAAGAGACAATTTGAAAAGTACCTGAGTTCAAGACATCTCGAAATTACCTCACCTTTATCTAGGCTTAAAAAATGTATATCTAAAAACGCCGTCTTTCTTAAAGCAGATGAATTAGAATATTTAAAAGACCTTATAAAAGGAGAGAAACATTCTGATGAATATCATGAGTTGCTTAGTGGTGTCGAGAGATATTTCCTAACCTCACAATATGATAACATAATAATATGCCTAGATCATATATTAAGTTATGAAGATTTCATAAAGAAGCTGAGAGAGGCATTAGTGAAATATAATGATGATAAAGATATTAATCAAAAAATCTTAGAAGATTACGATTCTGTTAAAGTGTTTTATATTAACAAAGTTTATAAATGATTTTATTAAATGCTGAAATGATTTGACATAGTGTTTATATATTTCTAAAACTCACTTTAATGGGAATTAATATGAGTTATGCAGATGTCATAAGAAATGTCTCTAATGCTTTGAAAAATGATCTTGAGTTGAGCAATCTGATACAAAGAACTTTCAGATTAGATAGACATTCTCTCATACGTATTATGGGTAAGACTACGACTACTGCTTATAGACGTATACATGAGCAGCTTGCAGCAACAATTGATAGAGCTATTGAGAAGCTTAGAAAAAGAGAAAGAGATAAGGGATTAGATGAGAGTGAAAGAAGCGAGATACTGCTAGATCTATCGAGATCTTTAATTCTTATAGAGTATCAAAGAGCAAGAGATCAGATCAGTCAAGATGTTGCTAATATATTAATTAACGTGATCAATGGTTTACTTGATTCTGTCAGACAAAGAGAGATTAATGTGGATGATCTTAGAAAAATTTTTGAGAGAGGGAGAGCGTTGATAGACACTTTTGCTGTAATAGCTTATGAATATGGCAGGTGATTATAATGTCAGTCAAATCTCCAGTGTTTAGCAGATCTCTCGTAGGTTTTGTTAAATTCTCATTTAATCTTATAACTAAGACCGGTCTGCTTATTAGAATGCCTGTTCATGCACAAGTCTATAAGATTGGTGGTGCAGATCTTTATCCTATGACTACTAGATATAACTATGACGGAATTGGCGAGATAGAGGTTCCGTTTATACCAGGCTCTAGTCTTAAAGGGAGGATGAGAGGTCTATTAGAGACTGCCACAAAACAAAAGTTTTATACAACAGACGAAAAGATATGGTCATATGTGAGAAGTTTATCGGCTATGGATGATGTTGATATATTTCTTGATGATATTAAAAGCAGAAATGTTATTAGTGAACTCTTCGGCTGGGCAGCAGCAAATTATAAACAGGTAAAAGATGCTCTTCATGATAAGCAGAAAAAGAATTTGCCTACCAACTATAATGAGAGGGATATTGAAAAACTCTTCTCGGAATCTGTAGCTCCTACAAGACTTCTGTTTTCAGATCTTTATCCATCGTCAGACTACGTGAGAAGTTTACGTCCAAGGTCGGTGGCTGATTTTCTTGAGGAGAAGCCTGAGAATAGAATTGATAGAGTCACATCTGCAGCAGATCCTCGTGAGGTTGTTCGAGTGAGACCTGGCGTAGAGTTTTCTGGAGATATCACTTTGCTACTTTATGATATTGACAAGGGCAAGCTTAATGAATATTTAAACACTATTGTTCTAGGTATGGAGCTTGTGGAGGCGACATATCTAGGCGGGAGCGGCTCTAGAGGTTATGGGAGAGTTGTGTTTAGAAATATCTGTGTGAAACCTCATAAGATAGTTAAGACATCTTCATCAGAAGGATCAGTATTTTATGTAAAGCCTTTGGTCTCATCTCATAGTGGCGAGACATATAAAGAGCTTTGTTACGATGATCTTGAAAAGCTGAAACAAGCTATTAAAGATCTGTTGAAGATTCTAGAGGAATTATTTGCGTAAGGGAGCTTATTTGTTAAATACTTTCATCATAAGATTCAAAGGATCATATCATGTAGGCTGGAGACGTCCTCAGCCTATTGTAGAAAGTGTAACTATTCACAGAGCGTTAATAGATATAATACATGAGTTATATGGCAAAGACATCTCTCCTAAAATTATTAATGATATTATGGATGCCAAGATCTCTTCATTACTACCGGCTGTTAAAACTGGAAATTGTCACAAGATCCTTGTTCCATTCACTCATTTTCCATCAAAAATAAAATTAAATAAGATCGGTATTAATTGGATAAGTCTCAAAGCATTATCGACATTGTTATTTTATATGAAGAATGTGCCCACAACGCCTTACCTCTATATAGAGGAGAATGCTGAGAGAAAGATTTTTCTAAACTATAAGATAGATAGTAAGGAGCATAGCGAAGAGATAAAAGATCTTGTAGCTGGCAAAAATCTGATCTATCATAAGGATGAGATGAAAATATTTGGAGAGGTGAGCTTGAAATTATTTAGACTTAAAGAGATCTGGAGAAATGTTATTGATAGAGTGACCTCTTCAGCCGACTTATACAAGATATATGCCTATGATGCTGAAACAGATCTTGCCATGATCATCTACACAGGATCTAAAGAATTGTCAGATAGTTTAGACGAGATCCTAAGGCTTTTAGGAGTAACGGGCTTGGGAGGACTGAGAAGCTACGGCTTTGGAAAATTTATGGCGTCAAGAGGAGAGATATGTAGAGAAGATCTTTATGAAGATTATGAGAAAATAATATCTTGGAAAGGCCCTGGATATTATGTTTCATTAGGCTCATTTCTAGATTATAGTAGAAACATTATAGATCTTGACAAAAGCATTATTAATAAAGGAGTTTTAGAGGGATTCGCAGGATCCGTGTATAATCCTTATCATCTTCCTAAGATAATATATGCTGCCTCTGGAAGCATTTTGTATTTGAGAGATAAACCTGATAAAGAAGTTATAAAGATCGATACGAAAGATCTTTTCCAGCCTCTCATAATATTTAATCCGGTGATGATAGGTGTATAAATATGATTGTGAAAAGATATAAAGTTTCTTTAGAGCCTTTGTCATCAATACATGTGTGGGGAGGGTCTGAAGCAGTCATAGGCATAGATGGGCTTATAGAAAGAGATGAAGTTAAGATTATTGATTTTGAAAAGACTTTTGAAAAACTTAATAGAGATGAGGCCGAGAGCTTCACAAAACTTTTTATGAATAGAAGATATAGAGATGCTTATAATCTGATACGTGAAAAAATTGTTTTTAAGAAAATATTGAAAAACAACACTGGAAGAATTCTTAGAGAGAATGATAGAATAAAGATGTTGCCTGATCCTGTGATACCAGGGTCATCATTAAAAGGTTATTTAAGAACTGTTATTCTAAACCACTTGTTGACCTCTATGAATCCATCCGAAGCATCTAAGCTTCTAAATGATACTATTTCCTTTGGAGAAGATCCTACTCATACAGCTGATTCTCTTGAAAGAGCTGTCTTCATGAGAAAAAGACCTCCTAAATCAGGCGGATTCTATGATGTGTTAACATTATTATCAATATCAGATCCTGTCGAAAAAATTGATATTATGACTAGCATCAGAAGAATGGATGTGATCGAAACTTTATCATCAAGATCTATAGCTTCTATATATGCGGAGGTTTTTGAAAAAGGATCTCTCGTATATGATTTATATATATCGAGACCTCNNGATTTTGATAAACTAATGATCTCAAAAGATCTGATGAAAACATTTAGCGATATATATGATTTGTCTAATGAGATGATCAATATGATATCAAAGGATCTATTGAATATCTTAAGAGAATTCGGCTGTAAACTAGTTGAAAACGAGCTTGATAAGATCAAAGGGATCAATATATTAGTTAATTACCAGAGATTTTTAGAAAATGTTTTAAATAGACTATGTGAGAAAGAAAGCGAATGTATACCTGCAAGAATAGGTTTCGGAGGTGGTCATGAGAGCAAGACTATTGCTTTGTATCTGAAAAAGAATTTCCCTGATAAATATAATGAGCTCAGAAGCTTTATGGAGAAACGTGTGGGACATACATGGGACTCTCTCACTGTCAAAGCTATTGATGTCAACGGAGAGATTATTGGTATGGGATGGTGTAAAATATGCGTCAGATAGCTGAGATAAGTTTGTGTGGACTACTCCATGATCTAGGGAAGCCTATCCTGAGGTATTTAATGAGAGTTAGAGAAGGCGTAGAGCCTGAGAACAAAGATCTTATTGACAAGCTTGATGCTATAAGCGAAGGATTGATACGTAAGTATCTTAAAGGAGAAGATGTCAAGCTCGCTCATGAAGTCATAAAGATCTTTATAAATAATATTTTCGAGAGAAGATTCGGTCTGAAATGTGATGAAAAGATCCTTGCCACGATATTAAGTGAGAGCGACAGAATAGCTGCTGCAGAGAGAGGTTTGAGTGAGGAATACATATTTCTCAGAGATATATGGAGGTTTGTAGAGAAAGAACTGAATAATATATTGTCTGAATATACTCATCATAAATCTCCGATGTTAAGTCCTCTCTGGATCTTAGGTTTATTAGATGTTCACAGCTATGAGAAGTCCTTAGGTCCTTTCAAAGAGATTGATAGATTTAACTTTTTACGTGCCTTACCGGAGTTGAGAAATAAACTTAAAAACATCTATGATATGTTAGATACAAAAGATGTAAGAAAGATCTCTGGGGCTCTTGTTGATACTCTTTCAAAATTTAGAAATAGAAAAATGTGGTATCCTGTTAAACTGATAACAAATAAAGATCTTATTGACATAGGATTATACGAATATGATGTAGCCAAAAGAATAAGCAGATATGAGAATATAGTAAGCTATATTTTATATGTTATAGAGCTTTTGACTGATGTATATCCTAGCGAAGGTCTTGACAATGGATTTGTAGAGACATTCTCTGAAGCATTAAGATATTCTCTTCTGCTGGTTCCATCAGCTATCTATATAGCTTTAAGTCCTGATATAAGTCTTTATTCACATTCTAAACTCGTCTCAGCATATTCAGTGGCAGGTCTTTTAACAAGTGGTCTCGGAAGATATTATTATAGACTTCTTCTAGTTGATGCTAGAGGCATTCAAGATTTCATAGGATCTCCTGTTAAAGCTAAGGCTGCTTCAAGAGTTATTCGTGGCAGAAGTCTTTTGACAGAGCTGATCATTGACGCAGTGATTGAATATATCTTAAAAATCTTTGGAGATCTTCCGAGAACAAATGTTATTAATGATGAAGGAGGATCTATAACAATTCTTATTCCAGGCTATAATGAGGATGTCATGAGAAGAAAGATTGATCTGCTCAGAGAGATATTGTCAAAATATATGAGAGGCATAGATCTGAGGTTTTCATTAGCATATACAGATGTTTTTACATCTGAAGACACAGAGTTTCTGAGAGGACTGGCTGAAGGAGAAGGTTTTCTGAAGATTATTAAAGATCTTAGTGAAAAGATTATTGTTGAGAAAACTAAAGATGACTCAAAGAGTATAGGCTTAAAAATTGATCATAAGAGGATTATAGGTTACGACTCTATAACTCAGGAGATAATCGTTGAAGAAGATCTTTCGCAGGACGGCTTAGGTCTTGTTGTAGATGAAAAATCTTTCAACTATTCCTCAGTTATAAGCGGAGGAAAACTTGAGCTTGGAGATAAGATCTCTTCATTGACACATTTAAGTCTTGTAGCTGGAAACGTTGCTAGAAACATGTTCGCTGTCTTATCAATACATATATACAAAAGATCTTCTGATGAAATTATTGAGCCGGCGGAGAATGAAACTAAATATTTTGTTAAAGATTTGTGTAAATGTGTTAGTGAGAAAATATCTGGAGAGAAATATGATAAAGCTTTATATCATGAATATGGAAAGGATCGTATGGGAATAATTCCATTATATGGACTAGGCTCCGTATATATGTTGCTCAGCTATGGAGGACGTGAGCATCTTGAGCCTGATGATGTTATTAAAAATGCTTCTAATGACATTGATATGCTCTATAACTCTTGTTTAAAAGATCTTTTGAATAACTTATCTGGCAGAGATCTATTGGTGAAAATAAGGATAAGACTTGTCAACGTTTCTTCTGAATTCATTAATGTTTTTAAAGAGGAGAAAATTAAAAAACTAATTAATGAGTTGATCAAGAGAGGTTTTGATGTGTCTGTGTCAACATTTTTCACAGGGACATATCATCCCGTAAAGAGAGATGAAAGATTTAAAGAAGCTGTTTTAAAAGATCTTGATGAATATGATCTTATTGCTATGTCTAAAATCGATGGAGATAATATTGGCGAGGTGAAAATGCTTTTATCATTATCACCATCTAGATTTATTACATTCTCAGATCTTTTGACAATTTTTGTTGTTAATAAGATTCATTCGGCAATTCTCAGTAGCGGTCAAAAGTTTGAAGATGTCATATTATTATATGCTGGTGGAGATGACGTAACTATTTATGGAGAGTGGTTTAGTGTTTTGAGATTTGTAAAAGAGGTTATATATGATAAAATAATAGGATCTTTATATCCTCTGTCTTTCTCAGTATCTATATATATCGACAGATCTGATACTCCTCTTCTAGAGATCTATAGAAGAACTGTTGATTCTTTGGATAGTTTAAAGAGAGATGCGAGAGGATCTGTTGTAATAGAGCCTTTGTCAACCCCACAGATCATTGAGAAAGAGATTGAGAAACGTATCGAGACAAAAATTGTGAAAGCATTTCCATTTGTCTTATCATCTTCTGGATGGCCTCTCAAGACTGGGGTAGGATCACATGTTTCATATGATTATATGATTGATAAACTTGATCAGAGATATATAGATATGTTAAGAGAATCTAAAGCAGATCTTTATATATTATCTAGAATAGCAAACGATGCTTATAGAATAATTGAGAATATTACTAAAGATAAAAAGACTGCACAAGAGGAGCTTGAGTTGTTAAGTATAGAGAACATGTTTCTATACACATGTATAAGAAGAGAAGAAGATCTTAAGAATATTGAGNAATGGCTTGAGAGAAAAATATGTTACAAACCAGGTGAAGAGAAGCTTGATATAATAGATATGTTGAAACAGCTTATCAATATGAAAACTCTTATAGATCTTATGATACTTAAGCTGAGAGGAGAAAGAGAAGCTGTTAAAAGGTAATCTTGGTAATTCTCACAAATATATATATATCATATGTGTATTAGATCTTACACATCTAACAGCTTATTAAGAGATATTTTACATGGTCTTTTATAGTAAAAAATTGTCTCTGTTTTTATTCTTATCTTGTGAATATGATTCTTGATATGATCTCTGTTAAAAGTGTTGCTATAACAGATCCTGTTAAAATAAGTGTTATTTTGATCGCAAGATCGATTCTTTTATCTAGTGAGTCTATTCTCCTGTCTAGTGAGTCTATTCTTTTGTCTAATGCATCTATTCTTTTATCTAGTGCATCAATTCTCTTATCAAGATCATTTATTCT
>CisS_allDRAFT_1000199_pt1 | contig 12311 bp, 20 predicted proteins | sample CisSprmetagenome_FD_10649 | JGI IMG/M metagenome (IMG submission 10649) | reverse complement strand
TAATGGTCGCCTCGACGGGCCTAGACGGGGTCGATCCCCTGAGCCCCCGCCAGCTCGGATCTGCTCTCCACCGGGTCGCGGGGCCCTACTCGCCCTACATCTTCGGCGTGGGGTGCTGGCCGCCTCGTTCTTGGCCTATATAGTTATAGCGTTGGCGAGCTCGTGGGGGGCCGTCGAGGCGCTCGGCCTCAGGGGCAGGTCCGCGCGCGATCTGGTCTATGCGCTCGAGCCTCTGCCGGCCCTCGTAGCGGTCTTGTTGGTGCCCAGCGGTTCGGCCGCCTACGTGGCGTTGGAGCTCATGGCCCTCTCGCCGTTGGTGCTCGCAGTTCCCGGCGTCCTGTTGGGCCTTTTGGCGATGGACGGAGACCTAATGGGCGACCTCGCATTGGGCGGGGCCTACCGCAGGGCGTATTGGGCCACCCTATTCCTACTGGCCCTCTCAGGCGTTGTAGCGCTTATATACTAGCCGACTAGGTTCTCCGTGCTACGCCTCCTGGACAGATACAGCAGACAGGTCGCGGTGATAGGCGAGGAGGGCCAGAGAAGGCTGGGGCGCACGTCGGTGGCTATTTTCGGCGTGGGCGGCCTCGGGACCCACGTGGCCTATTATCTAGCCGCCGGGGGCTTCAGGAAGGTCTACCTAGTGGACTCGGACAAGGTGTCGCTCTCCGACCTCCATAGGCAGGTGCTTTACTCGACGTCCGACGTGGGGGTCCCCAAGGCCGAGGCGGCGGCGAGGCGTCTCAGGGGCATAAACGCCGAAGTGGAGGTCGAGCCGATCGCCGAGGAGATAAGCCCGTCGCTCGCCGCCGAGTTGGCCGAGAAGCCGACATGCTCGTGGACGCCCTCGATAACTGGGCCGCCAGACACGTGGTGAACAGGGCCGCCGTCAAGGCCAAAAGGCCGTTGATACACGGCGCCGTGCAGGAGTGGTACGGCCACGTCACCACGATAATTCCCGGCGTCACCCCCTGCCTAGAGGACCTCTTCGGGCGGCTCAAGTCGCTCCCCTCCTGCGTCCAGGGAGTCTGCCCCGTGCTGGGCCCCGTGGTGGGCGTCGTGGCGTCGATAATGGCCCTGGAGGTCTTCAAGACGGCCCTCGGCTCGCCGTCGCTCGCCGGCAAGCTGCTCGTGGTCGACCTCAAGCATATGGCCTTCGACGAGATAAAGATAGAGAGGGACGAGAGGTGCCCCGTGTGCGGCTATGTCAGATAGGGGGCTGACCCCAGCCCAGCGGCTGGTCCTCTACTACATGGCGTTCGAGGCGCTCTACAACTCGAGGACCTGGCTGACTTTCGACGACTTGAGGCAGGGCACCGGCCTTTCGACAAGGACGTTGAGATCCGCGTTGGTCAAGCTCCGCGAGCTCGGCTACGTGGTCAGCATAATCGATCCGTCCAGGGGCAGGAGGCTCCTCCACAGGGTTTTGATGAACAAGCTGTATCCAGCGCCCGAGCTGAGGGGCCTCTATCTGGTCGACGTCAGCGGCGACCTCACGCCGGACGCCGTGAAGATACTGTCCAACGCGGACGTCGTCCTCTACACGGACTCAGTCGACCCCAAGAGGCTCCAGGCGTATGCGGAGAGGCTCGAGCGCTTCAAGGGCACGATCCCGGACGCCAGGCTGGTGGCGGTGGCCTTCAACCCAGTCCTAGACGACATCGAGAGGCTGGGCCCCATCATCAATGAGGCCAGATACATCTGCGCATCCAACGCCATAGACAAGGCGCTGGGCTCCTGCCTGGCCTGCGGCCTCGTCGACGTGGATTACGGCATCTTCAGGATAAAGGCGGTGCGGGACGAGGGCGAGTTGGCCGAGTTGGTCAAAAAATACGACGTGAAGAGCACCTTGACGCTACAGACATGCGACGGGAAGAAGCTGGAGCTGGTCGTCCTGAAGAAACGGGAGTCGAGCCGCCCCTCCGAACGCCGGCCTCGATAGGGCCGGCGCAGCGCACCCGGATCGCCGCGGGGTCGTCGGGCGTTATATTCTTAAACTGCACCTTCAAAGGCCTCTATGAGCACTAAGTATGTAGAGGTGGGCGAGCTTAAGGAAGGCTCGTATATAGTGATAGACGGGGAGCCCTGCCGAGTCGTCGAGATAGAGAAATCGAAGACGGGCAAGCACGGATCCGCTAAGGCGAGGGTGGTCGCCGTGGGGCTTTTCGACAACGTCAAGAGGACGCTCAGCGTGCCTGTCGACACGCAGGTGGAGGTCCCCATAATCGAGAAATTCACGGCGCAGATACTCGCCATATCTGGCGACACCATACAGCTCATGGACATGCGTGACTACAAGACCCTTGAGGTGCCGCTTAAATATGTGGAGGACGAGGCGAAGGGCAAGCTGGCCTCAGGCGCCGAGGTGGAGGTCTGGCAGATTCTGGACCGCTATAAGATAACTAGGGTCAAGTAGGCTCGGAGGGAGGGGGAGCCACGAATATATAGTACGGATCTTTGCCCTCCAGCTCAGCCAAGATCCTGCCGGCCAACACCTCCACGGGATCTATGCCGACCCGCTTCTTGATGTCCTCGTAGCTCTCGAAGGGCTTCTTCCTCCGCTCGGCCAGGATCTCCTGGACCTTCTTCTTGCCTATGCCATGTAGCAATTCCAGCGAATGCAATTTTATGGTCAGGGGGCCCGCCTTGTTGAACCAATCCACGTACTTCTGCTCCTGGGACTGCACTATCCGCCGCACCAGCTGGGCCAGAACCTCCCGGGCGGGAGGCTGGAGGTCCTCGAACTTGATCCTGCGCACGATCTTGTCCGCCTTATCCCGCTGGCCGAGGCCTATGTAGATCCTCTCCCCGATCTCCACCTTGGCGCCCGGCTTCAACGTGACCTCGAGTAGGGTGAAGCGGTCCTCGCCGAGGACGTGCGCGTAGGAGACATCCCTGGGGAACTCCCTCCTTATCCTGGCCGGAAGCTTGTACGCGGCCAGCTCCGGCGGTATGATGTCGAGGACGTAGCCGTATTCCTCCCTACGTTTCATGACTGCAAGATCTTCAACATCTCTCTGACCTCATCGTCGGAGAACTCGCGCCGCTCCAGCATCTGCAACAGATATTTCAGCTCCTCCACGTCTTCAGGCATCAGGTTGACCAGCTGTATGGCCGTTATCCGCGCGAACCCGAAGCGCGAGATCAGCTCGCCGACCTTGGCCTCGGCGGAGTCCGCCGGCATGGATGCGGCCTTCTCGAGGAAGTCCAGCGTCTTCCTCTGGACGTCGCTGAGCTCGAAGCTCTGCGAGAACTTCCTCAGCACCTCCAACGCCTTGGCGTTCGTGATATCCTCTGACCTCCTTATTCTCTTTACGCTCACATATCGTGTGACAAGGGGGTTTTTAAGTCTCCATAGAGAGCGGCAGAGGATCTGGCGGAGCCGCAGAGGGCGCCCAGCCGCGCCCGTCGAGCGGTCGAAAACAGCGGCAGGCCGGCGCTCCAGCCATCCCGAGGCGGCCTGGGCGTGAGCGCGGACGAGGCGCGCCGAGCCGGTCTGCGCCGCGGAGGCCGGGCACGGACGCCTCAATGTTTTTAAACATGCCGATTGTCGGGGGCATGCCGAAGAGAACCCACGGCTATAGGTATAAGAGCAGGGACCTGCTGACGAAAAAGCCGAGGGAGAGGGGGCTTGGAGGCCTGTCCCGGCTGATGTACGAATACGGGGAGGGCGATAAGGTCGTCGTGGACATAGACCCGACATACATAAAGTCGGCCCCCCACAGGAGGTATCAGGGCAGGGTGGGCGTGGTGGCCGGGAGGCAGGGGGACGCCTACATCGTGCTGGTCAAGGTGGGGTCGAAGGTCAAGAAGCTTGTCGTCACGCCGGAGCATCTGGTGCCCCTCAGGGGCTAGGGGGGCATCTGTTGATCCTCGCCGCCGGTGTAGTGCAGCTGTATGGCGTAGTAGAGCCTGTCGAGGCCCGCGCCGCTCAACGCCGAGACGAAGACCAGATCGCCTATGCCTCCGAGGCTCAGCGAGGCCCTCAACAGCTCCCGGCCGAGTGGCGCCGACTCCAGGAGGTCGGCCAAGGCCTCCGAGTCGCTGGCCCACATGGATATCCTGTCCATCTGGTCCTCGGCGAGCAGATCTATCTTGTTGACGGCCACCACCTGCGGCAGCTTGAACCTGATCCTGCTGGAGAGGGCGAGGAGGGCCGTAGTGGCGAAACCCTCCGGGCTCTGCATGTATGTGGCGTCGCTACGTAGACCACGACGTTGTGGGTGTCCGACAGGCGTTTGACCAGATAGGAGCCGCTCTCCCTGAAGGCGAACAGCTCCATCTGGCCGGGCGTGTCGACGAGGGCGACGGGGGCGCCGATGGCGCCCATCTCCTCCTTTATCCTGTCCGCATCAGCCACGGCCATGTCCACAGAGGCTATTATCGACGCGTTGGGGCCCAGCTTGAACTGCCTCATTATCTTGCGCGCGTTTATCCTCTCCCTTATATCCACGTCGGGGACGTAGGGCAGATACTCGGCAGCCGGGTCCAGGTTGACCACGGCCACGTCGTAGCCCTGTTCGTCCATCCAGTTGTAGAGTGCCGAGACCAGCGTGGATTTGCCGCTTCCCGCGATCCCCACGAAGAAGACCACGAGCATCTACCCACGCGATCTGGAGATCTCCTCGGCTATTTTTCTGGCGGCGTCCCTCACGTCCTCCGTATATATCACGAAATAGCCGCGTCCCCTCTCGTCGTACCAAAGCGCCGGATACCTCTTGTCGCCATGGGCCTCGTACCTTATCCCCAACCTGTCGAGCGCCTTGGCGACCTCCTCGACGGAGGGCTTCGGGACGGCGAGGCGTCTGGGGAGAATCCTGCCGAGAGATCGGGGGACCGTGGCGTCGATGTATACGAGCCAGAGTATCCTCCCGCCCTTCCCCTTCATTCAACAAGCACGGCGTTCACTACGCCGTCCTGGCCCGGCCTGGAGGTAACCACAGCCCTCCCCAACTCCGTCTGTATCACGGCGCCTCTGACTATCTGCCCCCTCTTGGCGAAGTCGGGGTTAGACGGCGTAGAGACCACGGAGACTATCCTGGCCTTCACGGCCTTCCTCTCCTTGGGGTTATACACGTTGGCGTATTGGGCGGACCTCAGCCTCACCTTTATGTTGCCGCCGGCGACCCTCTCGACCTCGACGGCTTGAGGGCCCAGGCGGGGCACCCGCGGCGGGCCGCCGCACAGAGCCTTGCGCTTGACCTTGGCGACTCTGCCCTTGACTCCGCCCGTCGGCTTCCTCAAGTCGTTGCCCTGGTAGAAGGCGGCCGACTTCACGGCACACCGCGTTTTCAGGCATATATATGCATTTATGCCCCTCGGCCCGGCGCCCGCGGGAACCCCGCCGGGCGCGACCGGCGATAAGACACGGGGAATATTGAGGAAGGGGGGCAACCTTTAATAACGCGTGGGCTAGGCCCTATATGCTTAGGCGTATTGGTTATGCTCTTCATTATACTAACCTAAAAAATCTTGTCGTTAAACTTTCCCAAGTNCCCCCNTTATACATCACGATATATACCTATACCATGAAGAAGGTAGGCACGCTCTACGACGTGATAGGCAACGTCGAGGAGCCGTACGGCTTGGTTAAGCCCGTAGCCATGGACAGCTCCATAGTGGGCCAAGCCATCTATATAAACGAGGCCGACGTGAGGAAGAAGAGGAGGCGCGGGGGGCCATGACCCGGCGCATCTTGGCCGGGTTCGCCGAGCAGGATGTGGTCTGCCCCCAATGCGGCGCGGTGAATAGGTACCGCATAGACGACGAGCAGGGCGCAGTGATCTGTACCCAATGCGGCACCGTGATAAAGGAGGGCATCGTGGATCTGGGGCCCGAGTGGAGGAAGCCGGAGTCGTCGAGGGCCTTCGTCGGCACGTCGGGGACGGAGCTCGGCGACGTCGAGCGGGGCACCGTGAAGATATCGGACAAGCTGAGGGCGTTGAGGCTTAAACACGCCGCGAAGCCCTTCACTTCGGCTTCAGAAAGGCTGGAGATAGACGTGAGGGAGTTCTACGACGCGATACGCGACCTCCTGGGCGTCCCCAGGGCAGTTATAGACGAGGCCGTCGCGTTGTACAAAAAGGCCTACGAGATGGGCTTCAGGTCGCCGAGGCGCGAGGGCTACGCCGCGGCGCTCTATTTCGCCGTGAAGAGGCACGGCATAGGCGCTGTGACCTACCGCTCCCTGGTCGAGAAGGCCGGGCTGGACAAGGGCGCCTTCATGTCGGCCTACATGGAGTTCCTACGCTACATGGCGCAGGCGGGCGAGAAGGTGCCGAAGGTCGACCCCAAGGTCTATATACCCAAGATAGTCTCGGCGTTAGGCCTCGAGGGGGAGCTCGGGGCGCAGGTCCAGAAAATAGCGGCGCATCTGTTGAGCTACATAATGCGTTCGCCGAGGATCAGAAACGGGAGGAAGCCGCAGGTCCTGGCCGCGGTGTCGGTGTACTTCGCCTGCTTCATATCGGGCGTCGAGGTGACCCAGAAGGACGTGGCGAAGGCGGCCGAATCCACCGAGACACCCATCAGGGACCTCCTCGGGGAGCTGGGGAATCTGCTATACATCGAGCTGTCAGTCTAGCCGGCGGCTCGCCCTAGGGGAAATTTATAATTAAATCTAATAGTGGGGGCGTGGCCGAGGAGACGCAGAGCGTGGAGGAGGAGACTCTGACCGAGATAGAGGTCCAGATCCTCCAGGGCCTCGAAAGGCTCGGCGGTAGCTATCAACAGCGAAATCTCTGGAAGTACATAGGCATAGACAGCAAGACCGGGCTGCCGATACTGGGCAGGCTTGAGAAGCGCGGGCTCATCAAGAAGGAGAGGGTGGGCGGCGAGAGGAGGGGCGTCTATATCGTCAGGCTGACTGAAAAGGCCTACAAGATGTTGTCGGAGCTCAGGGAGAGGGCTGAGGAGATCGCCAGATTCGACGTGGGCAAGCTCAGCGAGGAGCTGAGGGCCTTGCTCACAGTCCCGTGCGCGTTCTGTCCGTATATAGAGAGGTGCGGCTTCAGCTTCGTCGACCCTCTACACTGCGAGCTCCTCACCAGATGGTCCATGTCCCTGGGGGGCCATGAGCGAGAGGGTTAGGTCCTTTATCGCCGTCGACGTGGCGGCCAAGGCCGTGGTCGACGCCGTGCTGTCGTTGCAGAGGGGACTCGCGGGGACGGGCGCCGATCTGAAGCCTGTGGAGCCGCACAACCTCCACCTCACCCTTATATTCCTAGGGGAGCAGCCCAGGCGGAATCTGGACGAAATAGCCAGGAGGCTTGAGGGCCTCCCCCATAGGCGCTTCGTCGTGGAGTTTAAAGGCGTCGGCGCCTTCCCCAGCCCCTCGAGCCCTAGGGTGGTCTGGATAGATGTGGCTAGGGGGAGGGATGAGCTGATGAGGCTGGCGGGGACGTGAGGACGCTCGCGCGGGAGTTCGCCCAGGAGGACGAGGAGTTCGTCCCCCACCTCACCGTGGCGCGGGTGAAGAGCCCCAGGAACCGCGACAGGCTGGCTGCCTTCATCGAGGCGCACCGCTCCGATCACTTCGGCGAGGTGGAGGTGGCCGAGGTCAAGCTGAAGAGGTCCACGCTGACGCCGCGCGGCCCTATATACAGCGACCTCTACGTCAAGAGGCTTGCTTGATGTCTGTTGAGCGGGTGGTCGAGGAGGCCGCGGGGCTCGTCACCCCGCCGCGGGAGCTTGAGGATAGGGTCGCCGAGATCTCCAGGCGCTTCAGGGAGTACGTGGGCGGGCTCCTCTCTAGGCTTGGCGTCGACGGCTCGGTGGAGCTTGTGGGCTCCTCCGCCAGAGGCACCTGGCTGCCCGACGGCCTCGATGTGGACATCTTCGTGGTTCTGCCCAGAGGATACCCGAGGGAGTTCCTCGACGGGCTTGTGGGGAGGCTCAAGGCCGAGATGGAGAGGGACGGCATCCAGGCGGAGACGCGCTACGCCGAACATCCCTATCTCGTGGTCCACAGCGGCGGCGTCGAGATAGACGTGGTTCCCTGCTTCGAGCTGAAGCCCGGCGAGCAGGTCCTCACGGCGGCCGACAGATCGCCGTTGCACCATAGATATCTCGCGTCGCGGCTCGACGACAGGCTCAGGCTGGATATCCGCCTGTTGAAGAGGTTCATGAAGACCATAGGCGTATACGGCGCCGAGGTCAAGGTGGAGGGCTTCTCCGGCTATTTGGCCGAGCTGCTGGTGGTCCACCACGGCTCTTTCCTCTCGACGCTGAGGGCGGCGGCCGGCTGGAGGCCCTACAGGACTGTGGTGGACCCCGGGGGGCACTACCCGGATCCGAGGAAGGCGGCCCGGAAGTTCAGAAGCCCTCTGGTGGTCGTCGACCCCGTGGACCCCGGCCGGAACGTCGCCGCCGCCGTGTCCATGACCTCCATGGCGACCTTCGTCCTAGCCGCCAGGCGTTTCCTCCAGAGGCCCTCCATCTCCTACTTCTCCCCCCAACCAGCAGGGCCGGCGCTCCCCGTGCCGGCCGTCGTCCTCAGGTTCCCCTACCCCCAGAAGCCGCCCGACGTCGTGTGGGGCATGTTCAAGAGGTACGCCAGGGCGGTCGCCAACAAGCTGGAGGAGTGCGGGTTCAAGGTGCTGAGATACGGCGTGGATAGCGACGAGAGGACCTTCGTGGATGTAGCCTTCTTGGTAGAGTCGCCGGTCCTCCCCGAGTACGAGCTCCACGAGGGGCCTCCGGCCTTCAGCGAAGCCGCCGAGAAGTTCGTGGAGAAATACGCCGGCTCCGACGTCGTGGGCCCCTTCGTAGTCGGGTCGAGGCTCTACGTGATCAGGAGGAGGAAGTTCAGAGAGATAGAGGAATGCCTGGAGAAGATCCTCGGGGAGCTGGGCCTGAAGCCGCAGGAGGTCAGGAGGGGGACGTATCAGCCGCTTTCGTCCAAAAACCTCTGGATTAGCTGACAGTTGAATTTATATTTACCGGGCTCCCCCATGGCCATGGACGTGTACACCCTTAAGTTCTACAAGAGAGCCGCCGACTTCATAGCGGACCTCGACAAGGAGATAGAAGAGCTGGAGGAGTCCGTCAAGACGCTGGGCGCCGAGGTGGATCAGCTGAAGGCGGCCGCAGAGAAGTACGCCAAGCTCCACGCGTTGCTGAAGAAATTCGGGCCGGGGGAGGGCGGACAGACGACGATAGAGGTCACGGGCCTCGGCATATATATAGATCCCAACCCCCTCGCCAGGTACGACATATACAGCCAGTCCTACGCCCACATGCTCGACGTGCTCTCGGTGCTGAAGAAGGTGAGGGCGGTGGCCTATACCGTGATCTCGGAGGGAGGCCTCGAGTCCATCCCCATAGCGGTCCAGTACAAACAGGGGATACCGGTCAAGCTAATTATCGCCTAGGAGCCTCCTCAACGACTCGCCGGATATGATTATTGAGGCGTTCTTCTCGACCCCAAGCCTCCGCGACAGCACGTCGCACTTCGCCCTGAAGAGAAGCAGGGCTGGCTTGCCCGCCCCCCACTCCAGATAGGCCTCGGCGTTCGCGATGCCCTTAGCCAGCACGAACCCCTCCTCGATCCACCTTATCGGCGATATGTTGCCCGGAGTGGCCAGAAAGCCCCTGCGGCTGTCGGCGATCACATCGATCTCGTAGGGCTCCGAGCGGGCGACGGGGACGGGCGTGATCCCGTTCCTCCTCAGGGCCTCCATCACGACGTAGTCTATCTGGGCCTCGCCCTCGTTGTCTATAACGTAGTAGAGCCTCTCGGGCAGCTCGACCCGCTCCTCTATGGCCGGCTCGTCCCATATGGCCGACTCGAGCTTCCTGGGCCTATACCCCAGGACGTTGGAATCTATTATGTTGGCCGCCGCCGCTATGCGCATGGCCAGCCTCAAGTCCCAGCCAGCCTCCTCGAGCCTCCTCTCGACGATCGCGGCGACCTCCCTCCCTATCTCGGCCAACCTCTTCTTATAGTCGCCGTACGGATCCGGCGACTCGAGCATGGACGCGACCGCCTTGAAGCTCTCGGCGAACGCCTCGCTTCTGCTGCGCTTCTCAAGCGCCTGCGATAGATATATCAAGATCTTGGGGAGGAGCGCCGCCCCGCCCAGCCTCACTATATCCGACGTGCGGGAGTGAACCAGGCAGAGCTTGCACTCATCTTCGAGCCACATTGTTCAGGATCTCGGCCACCTTAATTATGTCGTCTTTGTTTACGTCGCCCATGACGCCGATGCGCACGACCTTGTCCTTGAGGTGCCCCATGCCCGCGCTTGCGACGTAGCCGGCCTCCCTCAGGGCCTTGAGGGCGGCCTTGGCCTCGTTGCAGTAGAACGCCGCCACGGTGTTGCTACGGTGCTGGGGCTTCGGCACGGCCTCGAGCCTCGTGTTGCCGTACAGCAGATCCATGCGCTCTCTGTGGATCTCCGCATATCTCTCGAGCCCGAGGCCGAGTATATACTCCAGCGAGGCCTCGAGGCTGTATATAACTGATATCGGCGGCGTGTAGGGGGTATCCAGAGTCGACGGGACCTTGAGGTAGCCCCTCAAGTCCATGGCGGGAGGCACGCCGGATTTGGCCCTGGGCTCTACGTTTAGGTACAATATGGCAGCCCCCGGCGGGGCCATGAAGGCCTTATGCGACGCGGTGGCCACTACGTCGATCCCGGGCGGCAGAGGCTCCGCCGGCATGCCCGACACGCTGTCGACCAACAGGAGCGCGCCGTGGGATTTGACGGCCTCGGCCGCTTTGGCGAGATCCTTATAGGCGATGCCCATGCTGGTCTCGTTGTGGACTAGGGCCACGGCGGCCACGGGGCCTATCTTCCTCAGCCTGTCGTCAAGCTCGTCGGGGGCCGGCGGCGCCTCCACCGCCCACTCGACGACGTCGGCGCCTCTGCTCCTTAAGGAGGCCGCCAGCCTAGCGCCGAACTCCCCGAAGATCACCGCCAACACCCTATCGCCCGGATTCACGTAGTTGTAGACCATGGTGTCCACGGCCAGCGTGCCCGTCCCAGGCATCACCACCGGGATTCCGCCGTAGACCCGCGACATCTTCTCCAGCACGGACTTGAGGGACTGTTTAAACTCCTCGGATCTGTGGAAGGCAGGCTGTCTGTAGGCCGCCTTCAGCACGAAGTCGGGCAGCTGTATGGGGCCCGGGGTGAGGTACTTCATACCCTCTTGACGGCCTCCAGTATATTTAGGGCCAGCTCCTCGGCCAACCTGTCGTACGCCTCATAGGTCTCGGACCCCACGTGCGGAGTCACTATGACCTTTTCGTGCGACAGTAGCTTGAGCAACCTCTCGCTCCTCGGAGGCTCCTCGGGCAGCACGTCGAGCGCGACGCCCCACAGCCTGTCTATATGCCTCGCCAGGGCGTCCACGTCGACGACCTCGCCCCTGCTCGTGTTTATCAACATGGCGCCGTCCCTCAGCAGGGAGAGCCTGGCGTCGTCCATCAATCTGTAGGTGCCGGGGGTGAGCGGGACGTGCAGGGTCACCACGTCGCTCTCGGCGAGAAGCCTCTCGAGGGGCACCTGCCGGGCCCCTATCTTGGCGGCCTCCGCCGAGACGTCTATCACGTCGCTGGCCACCACCTCCATCCCGAGCGCCGCGGCGTACTGGGCGACGGTCCTCCCTATCCTTCCGAAGCCCACCACGCCCAACCTCTTGCCGTAGAGCTCCCTCCCCACGTACTTCCCCTTGGGCCAGCCGCCCGCCTTCACCTCCCTATCCAGAACGGGTATACGCCTGGCGAGGGCGATCATGAGACCTATGGTCAGCTCGGCCGCGCTCCTCGTGGGGGCGTTGGGGGCGTTTATCACGGCGATGCCCCGCTTTATGGCGTAATCCACCTCTATGTTGTCGAGCCCAACGCCGTAGCGCGCGACCACCTTGAGCCTGGTCCCTCTGTCGATCACCTCCCTATTCACCTTGGTCCTGCTCCTCACGACGAGGACCTCGTACCCCTCCACTAACTTTCAACAGCTCATCTCGGGGGATGCCGGGCCTGTAGTCCACCTCGAGCCCGCCCCCTCTGAGCCTCTCCAGGAGCTTTTCGCTGGTCTGGTCCGCCACGAGGACCCGCATTGGGCCCCACTGACATACACTATATAAACATTCGCCGGTCCTATCTACATGCCTCCTTAAATTGGGGAGATAACTTTTTTCGCATGGCGTGATGAAAATACGGTCTTCCGACGATGACGACGAGACCGACTTCTGAGGTTAAAACATTTTAACCTTGTTCTACTCCCTATCTATGGACATGTCGGACTCTATATACAACGTGCTTAAAGCCCTGATCGATATATACTCAAGGGAGAACATACCGGTGA
>CisS_allDRAFT_1000189_pt1 | contig 12492 bp, 10 predicted proteins | sample CisSprmetagenome_FD_10649 | JGI IMG/M metagenome (IMG submission 10649) | reverse complement strand
TCTACTTCCACAGGGCTTAATTATTCCGAAACGGGAATTAGCCTTAGCTTGAACGCCCTAGACTTCTTCGTAATAATCACAGTAGTTTGGCTCACGGTCCTTCTGGTCCTGTACCTAAAGAGGGACGAACTAAAGACGAGGGGAATAACCGTTTACCCTTTCTTCATTATGGTGAGGAGAGACTCGAAGTCGGAGTGGTTCCCTAGCGTTACCAGAACTAATGCGTTCAAGGCCTTAGANTGGGCCTTCTTGGGCTTATCTTTCGTTTCATCCGGTTTGGGTTTCTGGCTCCTAATCGAGGCTATTTACAACAAGTACGTTACTCCTGCTGGTCCCCTAGAGGCGTCGATAACCCCTATAATACCTGGTATCACGACCCCCCTTGATCAGGCCCCTTACATACTCCTTGCCATAGCGGTCTCGGTCACTCTACACGAGTTGATGCACGCTATGTCCTCAACGTCCAACGGAATTAAGGTGCGGGGAGGAGGGATCCTGTTAATCTACATATTCCCTGGGGCCTTCGTGGAGCCTGATGAGCAAGAGTTCAAGAAAGCCGAGAAAGTGAAACGGTTAAAGGTGATAGCGGCCGGCATTGGCTTGAACTTCGTCCTAGCCCTGCTTTTCCTAGCGCTTATGAATTACGCCTTACCGGCGATGTCGCAAGGGGCACAAATAGTCGGCCTCGTCAAAGACTACCCCGCATATAACGCCTCCATTCCGGTGGGGTCGGTTATACTCGCAGTCAACGGCCACAAAATAACCGTACCGTCACAGGTTGACAGTTTCCTCAGTGAAACGGAGCCCAACAACGTGACGCTATTGGTAAACGGTAGCTTGGTCACGAAGACCCTGTTCACGCCTCAGGGAAAGCTGGGCGTATACCTAGATTATTACTTCCCTTCTTCAATAGAGCAAGGCCTAGCTTACTTCATTATCTGGATGTATATAATCAACTTCAGTTTGGCCTTAATCAACGCGTTACCCCTCTTCATAACGGACGGGGCTAAACTCTTCAGCGAGCTTCTAGGGCCTCAGGGACAAAAAACTGTCATGTACATAAGCGGCGGGACTCTGTTACTGTTGCTGTTGGCCTTAAGACTGCCAGGCACGTGAAAGACCTGCCGTGACTTTTCAGTCCTCCTCGAATGCCCTTCTGCTCAGTATGGGGAACGGCAACACTTCCTTAATGCTGTAATTATTCGTTAGTAACATGACAATCCTATCTATCCCTATTCCGAGACCTCCTGTAGGAGGCATGCCGTAGCTTAACGCCCTCACGAAGTCCTTATCGTACGGATGGGCCTCCTCGTCACCCCTTCTGAACATCTCCTGCTCCTCTCTGAAGAACTTATCCTGCAGGATGGGATCGTTGAGTTCAGTGTAGGCGTTGGCTATCTCCATACTCGCTATGTATAGCTCGAACCTTTCGACCAGGCCTGGCTTGCTCCTGTGAGGTTTACATAAGGGTGTGGTCTCCACAGGGTAGTCGGTTATGAAGGTCGGTTGGTCAAGCTTCGGAGCCACGAGCTTGTCGAAAAGCTTCTCTATCATAAGGCCCCTCACGTAAAGGTTGCCCCTGGGCTTAAGCCCGAGCTTGTCGAGCATCGACTTGAGCTCGTCGTCGCTTACGCTCTCCACGTTCTTGCCTAGCTCGTTGGAGAGGGCGTCATGCATCGTGATCCTCCTGAACCTCTGGGAGAAGTCTATTTCTATAGGCCTACCTAAGGCGTCGTACTTCACCTTAGTAGTACCTAAGGTTTTGCTTACCGCGTAGCGGAGCATCTCCTCCGTGAGGTTCATGATATCGTTGTAATCTGCATAGGCCCAGTAGAGCTCCATCATCGTGAACTCGGGGTTGTGGGTGACGTCGATATCCTCGTTCCTGAACACTTTCCCGATCTCGAAGACCCTGTTGAGGCCACCCACTATGAACCTCTTGAGATAGAGCTCTAGGGATATCCTCAGGTACCAGTCCTCGTCCAAATAGTTTATTCTGGTCTTGAAAGGCTTCGCCAGTGCGCCACCGTAGACCGGTTGAAGCACGGGAGTTTCTACTTCGATGAACCCCTTGGAGTACAGGAACTCCCTTAGGTACCTTATGAAGGTGAACCTTACCTCCATCGTCCTTCTGGCGTTGTCGTTGAAGAGGAAATCCACGTATCTTCTGGCGTACCTGAACTCGGGAGATAGGGAGGACCAGTCGGGAGGCTCTATCAGGGCCTTGGCTAGCATGGTGTAATCCTTAACTAAGAGCGAAAGTTCACCCCTCTTGGTGAAGAACAGGTCCCCAACTACTCCTATTATGTCGCCCCTGCCGAAAAGCTCGAAAAAGCTGTTGTACTTTTCGTCACCTAGCTCGTTCACTCTAAGCACCAGCTGGAGCTTCTCGCCCTCATCGAAAATGTCGACGAACGATAACTTGCCCTGCCTCCTTATGTTGGCTATCCTACCGGCAGTCCTAACGTCCTTAAGGAAGGGCTCCTGAGGTTTATCGTTCAGGTTAGCGTATTTCTCCCTTATCTCCTTTATCGAATGGGTAATGTCGAACTTGTGAGGGTAAGGGTTTATTCCCATCTGCCTGAGCTTGTCGAGTACTTCAAGCCTGTGCTTGTCCCACATGAGCTTTCCTCCAGCAAGTCTTTCGAGTCCTTCAAAACAAAATTAGTTTAGCGATCGGAACAAGCTTAATAATCACCGAAATCGAGATTATGAATGCCGAATGAACGGTAATGGGCCCGTAGCTCAGCCAGGTAGAGTGCTGGGCTCCAGACGTGAGCAACATTGGGTCAGTTGACCCGCAAGGGGATGAGGTAGGTCTGGAGGAGTGACCCAGTGGTCGCGGGTTCGAGTCCCGCCGGGCCCATTACCCTTCAAGATGATCTCGGGTACATAATCTCCTCAAGTTGGCTTGGCACACTTTCCTCTAATTGAGATATATCTCGCGTATGAAGGCTGAACTATCCGCAGCGCTCAAACGTCTCAGGAAGTTCCGCCGAATGACGTAAAGTCCCCAATAACCTCGGTATCGAACAGCGCGTTTTCTCACCCTCTATATGACAGTGAAGAGCTCAGCGTTTGCACCTTTCTTCATCCCCCTCTGTAGCCTAGAAGCTCATCATGATCTCTCGTCTAACCTCAAAACAGCGACGACTTCGTCCTCTTTAATTTTTACATCAAACCCTAACTTTCTCCCTATTTTAATCATGGGGATGTTATCTGGCAACGTGAAGAACTTGAACGTTGTCATCCCGAGAGATTTCCCTAGGTCGATCAAGCTCTTCACGAGCGTCGTTCCAATACCCCTGTTTCTGTATTGAGGGTGAACCACTACCGCTATCTCACCGTCCCCGAAAAGTGACGCCTCCCCCACTACTTTCCCGTCGATTTCGGCCACAATAGTAACATGATTCTTATCGTTTATTAAGAAAGAAATTTCTTCGGGACTGATTTTGTGAAACGACATGAACCTGTAAAATATATCATCGGGCGAGAGAGAATCGTAAAGCTCTAAAAGCCCGTTGAAGTCGTCCTTCTTCACAAGCCGATATACTACCTTCAAGCCTGAGTTAATCTGACGCTAACGGCTTATATTCCCCAGACCTTAGGATTCCGCCGTATGGAGATCCGCAAAATAGTCGTTATTGGAGCTGGAACGATGGGACACGGAATAGCCGAGGTCGCCGCCCTTTCCGGATATCAGGTGTATTTAGTTGACGTGGCTTGGGACTTCCTTAACAAGGCTAAGGAGAAGATCCAGGAGTCCTTGAGCAAGCTGGCCGAGAAGGGCGCAATTAAGAACCCCCAGGAAGTGCTCAACAGGATCACTCTTTCCGTCGACTACTCGGTCGTAAGGGATGCAGACTTCGCTATAGAAGCGGTGCCTGAGAAGTTCGAAATAAAGAAGAAGGTGTTCGAGTCCCTCGACTCGGTACTGCCGCCTCACGCGATCATGGCTACCAACACGTCGTCAATTCCCATAACTGACTTGGCGGAAGTCACTAAAAGAAGGGAGAAATTCATCGGGATGCACTTCTTCAACCCTCCGGTCTTAATGAAGCTCGTGGAGGTAATTCCAGGTAAGTACACGTCGGAGGAGACCATTAACGTTACAGTCGAATTGGCTACGAGGATGGGCAAGGTTCCCGTGAGGCTCTCTAAGGACATACCGGGCTTCGTCGGCAACAGAATTTTGTTGAGGCTGGCCCAAGAAGCCTGTAGGGAGGTGGAGAGCGGGGAGGCAACGATCGAAGAGGTAGACGCGGCTGCTAGGAACCTGTTGAAGCTCCCCATGGGCGTGTTCGAGCTATCGGACTACATAGGTCTGGACGTTATGTACGACCTTTGGACTGTTATAGTAAGTAGGGGCACAACCGATGTGCCCTGCAAGATGTATAAGGCGAGGGTGGACGCCAAGGAGTTAGGAGTCAAGAGCGGAAAGGGCTTCTATTCCTATCCCGCGCCTGGCAAGTTCGTTAAGCCCCAGGTGCCAAACACTACTAAAGTTGACCCAGCCAGGCTCATCTCCTTAGCCGTAAACGAGGCCACGTGGTTCATCGAGAACGGAATCGTCGACGCCAAGGGGGTTGACGACGTAATGATCTACGGTTATAACTTCCCTAAAGGGCTGACTAAGATGGCCGAAGAACTCGGCGTGAAGAGGATATACGACCATTTAATGGACATTTACAAGAAAGGCTACGAGGCTTACAAACCCACCAAGCTACTAGAGGAAATAGCCTTAGGGAAGAGGAGCTTTTGATGGCTTGAAAGGCTTGAGGTTTAATTATTTTTAAACTGATTTAGATTCGCTTGTATTAATGAGTTCCGTTCTCCAAGAGTACGAGGCTATACATAGGGAGTTAAGGAGTGAGGGTTTCATAAGATCGGACTATCCGCCCTCGCCGGACGAGGTGCTGTGGAACAAGAAAGTAATGACGATGAAAAGGGAGGAGTTGGATAAGCTGAAGACGTTCAGGCTTAAGAGAATAGTGAAGTGGGCTTGGGATCACATAGAGTTCTACAGAAAGTACTGGAAATCCAAGGGATTCGAGCCCGACATGATTAAGGACTGGAAAGACGTCGTTAAGATACCAATACTCAGGAAGGACGAACTTAGGAAGGACCTTTCCGCGAACCCGCCCTTCGGCACGATATTCGAACCGGAACTCGCTAGGAGGATAAGGTTCGTGGGCGCAACTTCAGGCTCCACGGGGATTCCGACGTTCCAGGGATGGGGAGCTTTAGAGATGGATTACTTCCAGGAGGGACAGGCTAGATACCTGTGGACGTTCGCGGGAGTTAAGCCTGGCAGAGTTTACGCTAACTACCTGAACATGAGCGGCTTCTACAGCTGGGGCCCACCAGTAGTTGAGACCGCCATGTGGCGTTGCGGAGCTACGGCCATAGCCGGAGGTGGAGAAACGTTCTTCTCATGGAAGAACAGGCACATGCTCATTTTCAAGTTATGGAAGGTGGACGCGTTCGCTACCACACCCTGGCTTCACAGGCTGATCGGCGAGGAAGCGAAAGAGCAGGGATGGGAGACTCCGTTCAAAGTGCTACTGTTACACGGTGGTGCGGCTGCAGAGAAAACGAAGAAGAAACTTTTCGAGGTCCACCCCAACGCTGAGCTCGCGATTAACGTCTGGGGTACCACGGACGGACACATGGCGATTGAGATACCCGGACAGGAGGGTCAGCTCGTAGTTTGGGAGGACATGGAGATATTCGATATAGTGGACCCGAAGACCGATGAGCCTGTTGCAGAAGGCGAAAGGGGAGAGCTGATAGCTACCCTGCTTAATCACTTCACCATGCCCTTAATTAGGTATAGCCTGGGCGACTACGTTAAGAACGAGTTCATCACAGACCCCGACCCCAAGTTCGGTATAACTCACATGAGGTTCGCCGAGCCCATTCCCGGCAGGGTCGAGTGGATGTTCTCAGTTAAGGGTAAACTGCTCTTCCCGATCTACGTGGAAGACGCCGTCAATGACGTACCCGACACAACTGGTATGTATAACGTGATAGTTTACGATAATGAAATGGACAAACTGAAGATCAGGATAGAAACCAAGAGAGCCACAGTGGATAGCGAGTACGACAAAAGGGCGAGGGAGATAATCGCTTCAAACTTAGGTCTTAACCCTGACGATATCGACATTGAGTGGATAAGGCCTGGACAAGCTGTATGGACTGGATATAAGCTCCAGGTGTTCCTAGACCAAAGGAAGAAAAAGTAAAAAGTAAGGATTAAAAATCAAGATTTGTTTTTCATCGTTTGACTAGCCATTCTCTCCGTCTCGGTTCCTCTCCAGGGCTCGGCCTCCTTCTTCCAAACCAAGTTGTTCTTCATCCCCGCTAACCTCTTCGCTATCTCCTCAGCGTAATTGAAGTCGTAGACCCTGTTGAAGGTGATCCTCTGAGCCGCTGGGCTCCCGGCCCCGTGAATCGACTCTATCTGGAACGCCACGCCCAGGCCAACGTTCTCCACCAACCTCGTCATCCTGAGCCTGTCCTCCGCAGTGAACTCGGTAACTCCCTGGAAGTATTTCTCGATGTAAGACCTCAGCTTGGGGTTCTTGAGGTCCCATTCACTTGGTGCGGTCCCTACGGCACCCCCTGCTATATCTACTGCGAGCTGATTGATTATAGCTGGAAGTCTCGCTACCCAGTGCTTAGTTATGTTAGCCTCTAACGGATTAACCCAGTAGCAGTCCTCGCATAGCTTCACCGCGTTGAGGCTCGCCGCTATACCCGCGGCGTACATCGTCTCGGTGTAGAAGATCATCTCTGTGAGCTTCTCCTGAACGTGGGGTGCCTTCTCGATACCTAGCTGCTTCGCTAGGTTCAGCGATGCTCCAATTAGGATGTCCCCCAGCCCGGCTTTGCAACCTCCGTAACCTTGTCTGTGGTAGGACGAGAAGATCTCGACGATGGGTACCGCATACTTCGGTTCCTTCAGGAGGAAAACCCTCTCCTTAGGCACGAAAACGTCGTCAAATATTACTAACCCCTCGTGGTTGAACGCGTAAGGTACTCCGTCTATGTCGCCTCCTTCAAACCTCCTCGCGTCGTTCACCTGCCTGCCAACGACGATCTTCACCCCTGGACTGTCGGTGGGAACGGCGAAGGCTACAGCGTAATCAGCGTCCTCTTGACCCATGGCCCTGGTGGGCAAAACGATTATTTCCTCGGTGGCCGCCACCCCAGTTATGTTTGCCTTAGCACCGCTGACTATAATCCCATCGGGAGTGACCTCTTTGACCCTGACGTAGGCGTCCTTGTTCGGCTGCTGGCTCGGCTTTAAAGACCTTACTCCTTTCGCGTCAGTCATCGCACCAGCTAAGGCCAGGTCGTTCCTCTGAACGTATTTCAGATAGTCCTTGAACCTCTCATAGTACTCCGGCCTTCCGTCGGCCTTCATCATCTTCGTTACTATGTAAAGCGTGTTAAGGGCGTCCCAACCAACACACCTCTGGAAGCACGCCCCCGTCTTATGGGTAAGCTTCCTCAATAGCTTGACCTTGGCTGCCAGATCCTCCGGAGACTGGTGAATGTGAACGAACCTATTGATCTCCTCGTTGATGAACGGGCTTTTAGCCCTGGCTAACTCTCTCGTATCGTCCTCCCACGCCGCGTCGTAAGTAGCCTTGAAGGCCATTACGCTCGGCTTCAAGAACGGGTCTTGGGTGATGTCCTTGACTTCTTTACCCATCACGAAAATCTCGACGTTCTTCCTGACGGCGATGGCCTTTAGGTAGTCTTCGCCAGTCCTAAGCATGCGAGTTCACGCGTATAAATCGGTTTAGAGAATATAAACACTTGAATTAACTGCGGATCGGCCTGTGATCGTCAGCTTTATCAACGGGATCTTCTTCAACGTGTAACCTAACGATGACCAACTAACATTCGTTAACGTCGTCTAATAAATTTGCTAAAAATAAAAAGATTGGCTAAATAAATTAAATATGTTTTAGACCAGAGATTACGGACTTTACTTCTTCTGCTTGGCCAGCATGTCCAGAAGCTCTTTGGGGGCGTCCTTCTCGCTGACGGCGCCTCTTCCAGTTTTGCCGTTGTCGTCATAAGTGAAGCTGATCATTTTGCCGACTCTCCAGACCTTCTTGATCTTGGAGATGTCTACTTCCTTCTCCTGACCCTTGTACTTGAACTTCACCTTGGCTGCCATTTTTGGTCAGGATAAAGCTCCCCTTCCACTTAAATAAACCTTACGGTAGTATCTTAAGGAATACTTATGGTATTACCTTAACCTTCAACGTGGAGTAAAGGTCGTTGCTCTTGAGTTAATGTCACAAGATAGCGTCNAGTAAAAGTCTAGGCATTTACATGGGAAAGGAATCCGAAGAACGACAACCTTTTAGAATTACACGAANGAAATGCTAACTGGGGCCGTCGTCTAGCCTGGACTAGGATGCCAGGCTTGGGCCCTGGTGATCGGGGGTTCAAATCCCCCCGGCCCCACTGCGGACTTTTTCAGGGTATGAAGGTCATAGTTGTGAAATCGGCTACAACGCAGAGTATGTACTACGCCGACGAATCCTCATTTTTAGTTAAAACGCGGAAGAACACGAGTAGAGCCTAGATTCGATACGTATGAAACCTCTCGGACCTTCCCCGCCGTAGAACCACCCGCAACGTATTTTAATGAATCACTTCCGTTAAGGTATTACGATGGAGAGGAAGATCAAGGTGATAGTTGCGAAGTTAGGACTCGACGGCCACGATAGAGGGGCTAAGGTCATAGCTAGGGCGCTTAAGGACGCTGGAATGGAGGTCGTATATACAGGCCTGAGGCAAACCCCAGAGCAGGTCGTTAAGGCCGCTGTTCAAGAGGACGCCGACGTGATAGGTGTCAGCATATTGAGCGGGGCCCACTTGGAACTCGTCCCTATGTTAGTTAACTTGATGAAGGAGAAGGGGTTGAACGACGTGGTTCTCGTCGTGGGAGGCGTGATACCGCCTCAGGACGTCCCAAAGCTCAAGGAAATGGGTGTGGACGAGGTATTCTTACCCGGGTCAAGCCTGAAATCATGTGGTGGAGAGGATCAAGGAGCTCGTCAATAAGAAAAGGGGTCTGAAGGTTGCGACATGATCTCCTCGAGAAAGCTCTCAACGGTGAAGAGCTCGCCATATCTAAGGTGCTAACTCAGATAGAGTACTTGACCCCTCTCGGTATAGAGTACTTAAAGGAACTTTTGCCTAGGGCAGGTAACGCCCATACAATCGGCATAACGGGATCTCCTGGCGCGGGGAAGAGTACTCTGATAGGCTCCCTAATCGAGGAATACAGCAGGAGAGGCCATAGGATAGGAGTGTTACTGATCGATCCGTCTAGCCCCATATCTAAGGGCTCCTTTATGGGAAACAGAATTAGAATGGTCGGGAAAGAACGGTCTGGCGATATCTTCATCCGGAGCCTCGCTACAAGGGGACACTTAGGGGGGCTCTCCGCCGACGCTATGTTGCTGATAGAGGCCTTAGACGGGCTGGGTTTTGATAAGATAATAATTGAAACTGTTGGAGCAGGTCAGACTGATACTGAAGTTATGGACGTTGTGCATACTTTAGCGGTGGTCACGGTACCCGGAACTGGAGACGAGATACAGGCGCTGAAGGCGGGAATTATGGAGATAGGCGATATCTACGTCGTTAATAAAGCCGACAAGCCAGAGGCGGAAATGCTTTACGAGGCGGTGAAGTTCGCGATCGAAGGGATAGTCAGCCCACGGTTCGGCTGGCAGCCAAGGATAGTTAAGACCGTCGCCACCAAGGGATTGGGGGTGAAGGAGCTCGTGGACCTCTTCGACGAACACATGAAGTATCTCGTCTCGAAGGGATTATTCGCGGACATAGTGAGGAAGAGAAGGAGAAAAGCCGTCGAGCTTACGGTGAGGAGAAAACTAAGCGAAGTCGTCTCAAGCGTTGTGCAGAGAGCCGACAAGCTGTTTGAACAGTTGGAGAAGAACGAGGTGACCATAGACCAGGTAATTAACGCGATCTACGACGAGGTTAAGCTAAACCTCTGAATGTGATCAGGTTATTATTCTGGCTCTCTTCAAATACCTCATTAGTAATTCACCTTCCCTTGTGAGCCCGTAGTACTTATGGTGCGTTCTCGTCTCCTTTTTCGGCTTAGCCTTCCTCTCCCCAAATTTTATTATCTTATCGTGCTTCTCCTCTAAGAGTCCCATCCTAACGAGCTCCTCTAATATCCTTATGGCGTCCTCTAAGGTCTTCTTGCTCAGCTTCGCGTAAGTTAACGCGTGATCAGCGTTGAGTTTCTCAGCCAAGACAGAAAGGACAGATAATCCGGGTTGTTCCTTACTAACTCTGCATAGGCCCTAATCAGCTCCTCCTCTGTTAGGTTTCTGAGCAGGTGGTCAGCGAGTCTTGAGAGTCTGTAATATGTGTGATGCTTATGGACCTCATGACTCAATTTGAACTTCGCCTCTGTGTTCTTCACCGTCGCGCCCGGCACCCTCTCAACTAAGCCCATCTTTTCCAGGTCATCAAGCAACATCACTACCTGATCTATCGGAATCTTAGTGTTCTTCATTATCGACTTTCCGTAGTCGACGTTAGCCACTTTTAAGTGCCTAAGGATCTTAAGGTACCGTTCGTCCTTTAGTACCTCCATCAAGATCTTCTTTAACTCCTCATCCAATCCGTTACCCCTTNAGNAAGTCTATTATCTCCTTGTTGAATCCCTCCAGGTCGTCTAAATAGCAGGCGTGTTGCCTTCCTACGTAAACCAGCTTGGCAGTAGGCACCGCGTCCATAATCAGCTTAGCGTTCTTTATAGGAGCAACCATGTCCTCTTTTCCCCAAATCAGGAGAACCTTCTTGCCGCTCAAGTAAACCAGTTTCTCTTTATACTTATCGACTCCGACGGCACCAACTAGAATTACGCCCTCAACTTTCTCGGGGTTATTGAGGGCGAAGCCTAGCACCGCCTCCCCGCCCATCGATGCTCCAAGGTAATATGCCCTAGTTACCCCCAAGGTCTGTACCAAATCCCTGATGAATTCCGAGAGAATCGTGTAGTTTCCCCTCTCGGATTTGCCATACCCTGGAAAATCTACTGATATAGCTTGGAACCCCGCGTCAGCTATAGCCTTGACGGTGCCCGTACTCACCCAGGTGTCGGCGGTGAACCTGGCACCGTGGAATAGAAACACTGGCTTCCCCTGGCCCTCTCTAATTACCCTTATGCGGGCCCCCTTAACGGTTATGAACTCCTCGGGCATTATAGCTATAATTTTTCAGCGCGAAATATAAAGCCTATTCGAAAAATAAATATAGTCTGAACTTTCTTTATCCTATTGAACCCCTTAAACTCGCCATGTCTCTCAATAGCTCCCTGGCTTCGTCCACCTTCTTCTCCTTAAGCGCCAAATAGAGCAAAGTGGAGAGCACTACGTGTTTCTTAGTAGCGTAGTCCTTACCGCCCAAACTCAGCCCTAGATTGTTTTCGATGTAGCTAATGTCCTCCCTTATCGAGGCGATCACGTCGCTCTCGACGTTCCAGACTTCCGATATTAGGTCTAGGGCCTCGTAATTGAGGAAAGCGACGGCAAAGGAAATATCGTCCATATAGTACTTGTAGGCCGTTCTGAACAACTCGAACTCTTCCTCGGTGAGCTCTCCTAACGCGGAGACCCCGAGAATTTCGGGCGGAATGCCTAGGGAGTACATGGCACCGACAAAACTTATCGCCCTGGGAAGGGTGACCCTTCCCGTGCTCCTCGAGTATCCGAAGAGGCCTATGTGAAGCTTCCTCGCTCGCCTCCTCGGAAGCAATGATGCGACGCTGTTGATCGCGTTTGCTAGCCCTTCTATCTTGTACTGATACTTCTTCGTGAACTTATCCGCTATACTCAAGAGATTTACCTCCTCATCTTCAGAGTAAGTCTCAATTTCTTTCACTTGAGCCTCGTTGAGTTTCTTTATAGCGTCCTTAACCTCGGCCTCGTTATAATCGTATCTAAACGCGGACTGAATTGTTACCGTGTACACTCCTCTGTACTCGTCCAGGAACTTGTCAACCCTTGAGGGGGAATTATGACCTCTGAAAGGAAGGCTCCCTGCCCCTAAGATGGGAAACATGGGAACGCCGGTTCTATCGGAAAGCTTCTTAATCCTACTAAGGGCGTACTTAACCGAAAGCACCGCTGAGAACATACTGTAGTTCATCGCTGGATCCGACCTGGCCAAGAAAACCCTGAGGTAGGGTGGCTTGACTATTTCGACGTATTTCCCAATTATCTCGTCTATTTTGCCCATGGAGTAACGGTCCTCAATCAGCGGGATTACCTCGATCTTCTTGGGATTAGTCTCGCCTATCAGGTCCTTAACTGTGAAATCGTCGTAAAGCTTAACGTCGTCCTTGCTCGCCACTACCTTTTCATAGAACTTCACGGTGGATAACAGATCGGTATAGGACGTGGTGAAGGGTAATATGACCTC
>CisS_allDRAFT_1000173_pt1 | contig 12987 bp, 11 predicted proteins | sample CisSprmetagenome_FD_10649 | JGI IMG/M metagenome (IMG submission 10649) | reverse complement strand
GCCTCTTCAACGTCTGCCAGGACTGGGAGATAGACGCCAGGAAGCTCCAGCTCCACGAGGCCTTGGTGGCGCGATGGCGCGCATAAAGGCGCTGGCCGAATCTAGGCGAGTACGGACACCTCCACGGTCTGAGGCACGTCCAGCAGTCCTAGGAAGAGGGCGGTTGGGATGACCCCCTCCTCTGCGGAGTCCCTGCTCAGCGTGTAGATTCGCTTAACGACGCCGAGCACCCTCCTGGCGCCCTCGGCCCGGCCGTACTTCACCTCGAAGCCTATGTGCGCGTCGCCGCTTCTCACCACCGCGTCGACCTCCCCGTCGTGCCTGAGGTAGAACACGTCGTACAGCCGGGCTAGGTGGGTCGCGACGGCCGCCTCGGCCAGGGCGTGTTCGTCCGGGGGCTTCGCCATGGTCCAGCGGGCGAAGGCGCGGTAGATGAAGGGATCGATGAAGTAGAACTTCTTCTCCCTCCTCGGCTGGACCTCGCCCGAGGCGTCCATGGCGTATACCGTCTTGAGGAGGAACATCTTCTCGAGCAGCTCCACGTAGCTTACGGCGGTCTTGACCGTCCCGACCCCGAACGATTTGGAGATCGCGTGGTAGCTGAACCTGGACGGCGTCTTCTCCACTACGGCCCTCACGGTGAGCTTGAAGAACGTCTCGCTTCTCCGGAGCTTGTTCAGATCGCTGAGCACCGCGGAGACGAAGTCGCCGTATGCCGAACCCGGCCGGGGCTTATAGGCTTAAGTCCTGTGGGTGGGAAAAAATTTTTAAAGCGATGAGTGTTTATCTGCGCCGAAGGGGCCGTAGTCTAGCCTGGCTAGGATGCCGGCCCGGGGACAAACCCCATTGCCGGTGCGCCGGTGATCCCGGGAGGGGAAAACCCCGGGAATTCGAATCTCGGCTGGGCTACCATTTCTTCATCTTTATCATTCAACAGTGTTAATCCAGTCTCTAACACAAATAGAGCGATGAAAAAAGAGGGTTCCTCTTTAGGATTTTTTTGGCAATTTCTCTCTGTCTCGGCGTGCCGTTTTTCGCCTTTTCGGTAAGGTATAGCGCTATGGCTTTTCTGATGGCCTCGTCCCTCTCCGCCAGCCTCAAGAGGTCGGCTGTGGCTATATACACCACGTAGTTGGGGCCGGATTTCACAACGTTAGGCCTAAGCCCGGCCGCCTTGAGCTTGTCGGCAATCTCCAGCGCCTTCCCGACATCGCGGGTGTAGTGTTCAGCCAGAAGCGAGCCGCTGACGAGATGCAGATGCATTGCGACGCCTTCCACAGTTACAATCCCCTTCTGCTTGAAGACGGCCTTAAAATTATCATCTGTGGCCAGCTTTATGTTGACCCATTTGTGGGCTCTCAGTCGATCAAGCAACACGCCGTATATGCCCGCCGCATCCCTAAGCTTTACAAACGCCTCCTTGCCGGTGGCGACGAGGGCCCTTCTCGTGCTTTTGCTTGAACCCAGTCTCCAAGGCTCCTTAGCCGCAATAACAATCTTGTAATCGCCGCGCAGTACCTTCTTCCGCTCGGCTTTGCCATCTCCCAGCCACATTGTTAGCAGGGGCATCCACTCGCCGCGCCTTAGGTGGCTCGCGACTAGGTCTATGGCCTCCGCCTTGCTCCACCTCTGCCTCCAGCTATTTGCCTTAAGACGTACCATTACGCTTGCCCCCTCACGCGTCAAGTTGACCGAATCTACGCGTATGTAAAGCTCTCCATATCTCGCCGCGGTCCAAGCAAATACCTGCCAAGGCCGTGTGGTGTTCATAAAGGGCCGGCCGTCTAACTCGCCTTCATCGCTCGCCCTCCAGCCCAACTGGAGTAGCTCAAGCTTCACCTGCGGAAGCTTTAACACATCTGGGAAATACGTCTCGGCGCTAATACCGTGAACGAGAATATACATAGTTCTGCCTACATACATCCAATCGTTTGGCGCGTACAGTCTCCTCCCCTCCAACCTGTAGGCGTCCTCCGTAGTGGCTCTATATATCGAGGTCAGCTTAGCCTTCGCCTGTCTTTCGGCTTGCTCCAGAAGCGTATTCAGCCTCCGGCTGAAGTCCCTCAGCTGGTCTTCCTCTTCGGTAGACAGTTTGAACCCGCCGACGATCTCCTTGACGACGTAGTTGACATACAGCCTCCACGCCGGGAAGACCCAGTCCACCGGCCCCCGCAAGGCACCATGTCTAGAAACTTGTTCAAACACCTCCTCCAGCGTTGGTCTTTCGGCGGGACTCAGCGCAAGCTCTAGACGTTGTTTAATTTCGCTTATATCCATGACGCGGTAAATGCCACGGTGCATGATGAACTGTGATCTTATCCATGTTTTTTCTTTTTGCTTCGCTATAAAGCCTTTTCTCTACGTCGTTTTGTGTTCAAAAATCGTAAACGACATCAAAACACGATTTAGGCGACTCAAGTACATCGAGGTGGCGTGTCTATAACCCCACTTTTTCCCAACGAAGAGATTTCACAAAGCTCCAACCCGTTGCGTTAACGACTGCCGAAAGGATATGGTGTATAAGTTGTGGGCAGATTGATAGATTGTGACGTGCTCCGTTTAACAAAATACTTCACCAAAAGGGAGATAGCTAGATTTTGATGATGGATGAACAACCTTCTTTTTCACCACCCTAGCCGTTGCAGGTGTTGACCCACAGGTGTTTGCTCGAAGACGGACTTGGGATGGGCGCCCCTCTCCAGAAGCTCCTTAACCAGCAATATAAGCGCCGTGGATTTGCCCACCTGCCTAGGCCCAAAGACGAAGTTCAGCGAAAAAGGCCTCAGCGACAGCTTGTCGATGAGGTCCGGCCTCCACCTAACCTCTGACTCCGCATACCGACGGTAGATCTCCATCTCCTCGACCCCCTCCCTGGACGCCCACCAAGGATTAAAGTCCTCAATCATGTTTACTTACACTCCACAAGCCTTAAAAACTTTGTAGACCCAAACTCCACAACTCCTTATAAACCCCGAGCGCCGCGTCCGCCGCGTAGAGCAGGCCACCCTAGAGGGGGCCTTCGGTTGTAGCGTACCGATCGTCTATATGTCAGCAACTTTACGAGAAGATGCCGCGCCCCAAGCCCTCTTTTTGAGGGGGGTGTGGCCAACCGGCGGAAGCCCCGGCGCATTGGCGAAGCTTTACGAGGCGGGTTGGCAGGCGTCGACGCGGTGGATGATCCTGAGAGGGGTCTGGCGCCGAGCTTCGCGGCTAGGTGGCGCGGCTGGCTTGAGGAGGCGGTGGAGGACCCCGACGTCCTTTGGGCCTCGAAGCGCCTGAGGAGCAAAGGCGTTGGAGGAAAGAGGTTGGTCGTCTACGGCTTGTACGGCAGAGCGTCGAAGTTTGGGTGGACCAGCCCCCGCCCGAACGCGGCTTAGGGCTGGGCGTGGGCAGAAACGTGGCAGACGCCGATTCACAGGGAGGCCGTCAAGAGGGCTTGGTTGAGGTGAAAGGGGTTATCGTTTCGGCTCTAAAGTTCCAGAATAAAGATGAGCATTATCGCAAATCAACGGCGGCACACACGCCACATTGCAAAGGCATGCGCTGAGGAGCAAGATTCTTTCACGCCCCACGGCGTTAGCGCAGAGTAACGTGCATGCGGTATCCAGCCGGCGTGGCATATTTAAACGCACAGCCTGTCTATATCGTGGAGCAGGATCGGGCCGTGAAGTTGGAGTTGGACTGGGACAAGCTTGAAGAAGTCGTCGAGAAGGCGATACGCAAAGCAAGATCGGAAGAGCTTAAGGAGGTGGCCGAAGCCGTAAAGACGCTAGCCGACTACATGAAGACGGGTTTCGAGGCGATGTTCAAGGCTGTAGAGGAGTTGAGAGTCGCCATTGAGGAAATGCGTAAGACACACGACGAGCGGCTTAAGAGGCTTGAAGTCACCGTGGGGCATCTGGGCGGAAGGTGGGGTAGAGACTTGGAGAAGATGGTCCTTGAGCTGTTTAGAGAGGCGCTTGAGCGTAGAGGCGTCGAGGCGGAGAGAGTGGAGAAGCTGGTCCTCAAGACCGACGTCGGCGTGGTCGAGGTCGACGTCTACATCCACGACGGGAGGGGGTATCTGATTGAAGTCAAGGCCGTGGCCTACGGCGACGATGTGGGGTGGTTCGCCTGGAGGGCCAAGCTGGCGGCCGAAGAGCTGGCAAGACAAGGCAAAAAGGTGGAGAGGCTCATCCTCGTCGCCGTCCACATAGACAAAGAAGCGCTGGAAAAGGCAAGACAATTAGGCATAGACGTCATATACGGCGACGTCTTAGAGTAGCCCCTCTTTTCGCTAGCGCTTGAACGTCTCTGCGGTGTCAACGCGGCGGATCCACGTAGAGGCGGCGGGGCAGAGCCGCTCCGCCTCCTCTATCACGTAGGGACCCGCGTCGTGCATCGGCACGACGGGGCGGTTCGGCCAGCCCCGGCGTCCTCCAAGACGCCGCGCCGCCGGGGGATCGCCAAGAGGACCTGCTTAAGCTCCGCCCTCTGCCTCCCAGCCTCCTGTCGTCTAGAAAGGCGGCGCTCCCCCCGCGTACTAGGGCCGGAACGCCTGCACGAGTTAAATAAACGGCCCGGATTTTAACCCGTGTTGAGAGGCTTCGGCGTCCTCCTCCCCGTCTTCAGCCTGCCCGGCGGATGCCACGTGGGCGACATGGGGCCCGAGGCCTACGGCTTCGCCCAGTTTCTGGCAGACGCCGAGGCCACGTACTGGCAGGTCCTGCCCCTGGGGCACACCGCGCCTGAGTACGACGACTCGCCCTACAGCGCCATTTCTCTGATGGCTGGCAACCCCCCGCTCATAAGCCTAGACAAGATGGCCCAAGACGGACTGCTGACGAAGACCCCGCCGCGGTGTTCCCCCGCCGAGAGGGCTGACTACGAGGCGGCGTGGGGGCTGAAGAGGCGGTACCTCCAAGAGGCCTTCGAGGCGGGGCTGGGCCGGGGCGAGTTCGAAGAATTCGCCGCGGCCAACGGCTGGTGGCTCGAGCCCTACGGCAGATACATGGCCCTCAGGGAGACCTACGGCTCCCCCTGGGTCCACTGGCCGCCTAAGTTCAAAAGGCCCGGTGCTCGCCTGCCCGAGAAAATCGCGAAGAGGGCGCTCTTCTACCAATACGTCCAGTACGTCTTCTGGAGGCAGTGGCTGGACTTGAAGCGCCACGTCAACAGCCTCGGCGTCTTCATAATAGGGGACCTCCCCATATACCCGGGCCACGACAGCGCGGACGTCTGGGAGGGGCGGAGATACTTCAAGCTGGCGCCGGACGGAACCCCCCTCTACGTCTCGGGCGTGCCCCCCGACTACTTCTCCCCCACGGGCCAGCTCTGGAGGACCCCCGTCTACGACTGGGGCGCGATGGGGCGGGACCGCTACGCCTGGTGGGCCCGGAGGCTGAGGAAGCTGCTGGAGGCCTTCGACCACATACGCCTAGACCACTTCCGCGGCTACGCCGCCTACTGGGAGGTGCCCTACGGCGAGGAGACCGCCGTGAACGGCAGGTGGGCCCCGGGGCCCGGCGAGGAGCTGTTTAGGGCGGTGGAGGACGTCCTGCCGCGGCTCATCGCGGAGGACCTCGGCCTCATCACGCCGGACGTCGTGGAGCTGAGGAGGCGGCTGGGGATACCCGGCATGAGGGTGCTCCAGTTCGCCTGGGACGGAAACCCCGCCAACGAGCACAAGCCCCACAACTACGAGCGCGACCTCGTGGCCTACACGGGCACCCACGACAACAACACCATAGTGGGCTGGTGGCTGGAGGAGGCGACCCCCCGGGCGAGGCGCGAGGCCCTGGCCTACATGGGCGGATGCAGAGGCGCGGTGAACTGGTGCTTCGCGAGGCTCCTCTTCTCCACGGTGGCCGACGCCGTCGTGGTCCCCATCCAGGACGTCCTCGGCCTAGGGGGCGACGCCAGGATAAACAAGCCGGCCGCCCCCCGCGGCAACTGGAAGTGGAGGCTCCACGCCCAGCCGCCCCCCGCCCACGCCAGAAGGCTCAGACGCCTTGCGAAGCTCTACGGCAGGTAAGGGGGGCGGGAACCCACACACCGCAGCGGCGATGCTGAGACGAACTCGGCCCGGCCCACCCGCCCCTGCGCCCCAGGTACGCCGGAGCCGGGTCCCTAGGCCGCTGGCCTTCGGCAGGCGGCGCAGCCGGCTAGGTATTTAAATGGATCGGGCCGGCCTTTCGTGGTTGAGGCTTTGGATGGGCCTCTGCCGAGGCCTGCGGACGCGTCCTACGTGGAGGCTAGGCTTCTCGAGGCTCTCGTGGAGGCCCGCCTAGCCTTGCGGTTCCTCCAGGAGGGGATCGTCAGAAACGCCGCCGGCAAGGCCCTCCAGGCCTGGAGGGCGTACATGGCAGCCCTGCTACGGCTGGAGCTAGACAAGCTGAAGGCGTCGGCGAAAACCGAGGAGGAAAAGAGATGGCTGGAAACAACGGCGGCGCCCCGCGTCCCGACCACAAGGATGAAGGCCCTCTCGAACATGCTGGAGGACGTGGGACACGCAGGCCTCGTGTTCGTCACGTCCACCGCGTTAGACCTCCACGACTACCAGTACAACGGACCGGATCCCGACATGGCCCTGTCCAAATACACGAGGCGGGAGGAGGCTGCGGCGGACGTGGCGAGGCTTGCGGCCGAGCTGGCTAGACGCGTGGAGGCCCTTAAGGGCCGCGTCAAGTGGAGCGACGAGCTGGAAAAGGCGCTGGAGGAGGTGAAGAAAGCCCTGCCATAAGGGTAGGGGACGGCGCAGTGCACGGAGCCTCGACCTGCAGTACATGCAAAACTTCCGACGTTATGCGGCTGTGCCCTGCGCGGCAACAGAGCCGCGGCCTCTTTTTCTAAGGCCCATTCCAGCCCCAGCCGTTGGCCGGCCGTCGTCGCAGTCCGGCGTCGAGAGGAGGCCGTCGCCACGGCCGTCGATTGGGGCGAGGAAGCGCCAACCGGAATAAAAATGGCGCCAGCCCCCTCGGGCGGAATCGACCCCTTTCCCTCCGCCTCTACCGGGGGGCTCGATCTTCGGCGAAGAGGCCTCCGTGGCGGTCCCCCAGCCGGGACGCCGCCGCGAGGCGGCCCTTAAATCTGCGCATGAGGCGAGAGATCGGAAAAATTAGATAAGTCCCTCCCTCTTGCTGAGATCCACCAAGACTGCGTGCATCTGTCTCACCGCATCCTCCGCCGATATGGCATCTTGGAAGTATTTGGCTATTATTTCGTTGAGCCGCGGCTGGGCGGCTGTCCATATGGGCGACGTGCGGGCCGGCGTGCCCGCCTCGATTATTTTGGCGTAGTCGTCAGCCAGTCTGTTCTTCCTCTTCACCTCGGGGTCTGCATACACGGTGGCTCTGGTAGGCGGCATGCCCACCTCGAGCTGGGCCTTCAGCTGGGCCTCGTAGGAGGTGGCGGCCCTCACGAAGGCCTTGGCGGCCTCTTGGTTTCTGCTGAACTTAGGCACCACGTAGTGCCAGATGCCGGTGTGCGCGACCGGCCCCTTTCTGCCCGGCAGAGCCATCACCTCCACCTTGCCCACCACCTTGCTACGCTGGGGGTCGTCCACGTACTGGATCCAGCCGTTCCACACCAAGCCCGAGGCGGCTTCGCCCTGGTACACCGACTCGTGTATGGCCCTGAGGTCGGGCCAGCTAGTGATCTGGGGATGGCCGTTTTTGACGAAGAACTTAGCCGCCTTCAACGCGTCCACGGCCTCCTGCGAGTCCAGCACCGGCGTGACGCCGTCTTTCGGGTCGAAGAAGGCACCTCCGTACGCCAGCAGAAGCAAGGCGTAGGCGTCTCCCGCCGCCCCGCTCCCCTGCCCCACCGTGAAGTTGCCGGTGAAGCCGTATACCCTAGGCGCCAGCTTCCTCTGCACCGTTTCCGCAATCCTCATCATGTCGTCCAGGGACCTCGGCTCGCTCTCGTTTATCTGCTCCAAGACGTCGGACCTGTAGAAATAGAAATTATAGTTGCCCAGGATCGGCACTGCGTATAGACCGCCCCCGGCCCTCACCGGCTCCAGCACCTTGTTGGGGTAGCCCGAGAGGTCGACTCCGTCTACGGCGATGGCCCACTGTTTAAACTCCCTTATCCAAGGCTCGTCTAGATACAACACGTCGTAGTCGGAGCTGCCTCTCGTCATGGCCAGCTTAGCCACTTGATACAAGTCGTTGTAGCCCTTAGGTATGTACTCCACCTCCACCCCCGGGTACTTGGACTTGAAGTAGGGGATGAGAGCCTTCATATGCGCGTCTTGGTGGTAGTCAGACCTGGCCAATATGACGATCTTGCCGCCCACGGCGGAGGTCGTTGGGGTGGTTGCGGTGGACGCCGTGGCGGTTGCGGCCGGGGAGCTGGTCGTTGCAGGCGGGGTGCTCGGCGTCCGGCCGAGGTACCACAAGGCGCCTCCCACGACAGCCGCCGCCACTGCGCCGCCTGCGGCCATCAGCAGCTGTCTCCTGGTGATACCCCCTTGAGGCATGGGGGTAGCTTAGAGCGTTCTTTTCAGAATTATCCATATGAGGCGCGGGCCCGCGTCGGGACAGATCGAGGATGTGCCGTTAATTTTTCATATGTATTCGGCCTGTCCGCAGGCCCGTCGAGGCGATTTCCACGCCCAGCCCGGCCCCGCGAAAATCCAGTGGCCCTCGGGCCCTACGGCATCCAGCCGACCTCCTTCCAGCCTAAGGGGCGGAGTTCTCTGCTTGTTTTGTGGATCTCAGCCCTTGAGGCCGCCCTGCACGCCGTCCTTGACGCAGGCCCGTCCGCGGGATACCACGAAGTTACCACCTAGATACGGCGAGTTTGGTCATGGCGCGGGCGGCGACGCCCACGAAGAGCAACGGAGGCAGGGTGCTGAGGAGGGAGGCGGCCGCCAGCACGTCCCATTCCGACCTGAACTCCGAGGTGACCAGGTTGCCCAGCATCACTGAGGACGTCAGGACGTCCGGCGAGTTGAGCAGTATCGAGGCGTAGAAGTACTCTCCCCACACGTCTATGCCCGCCAACACGGCCGTGGCCGCGACGCCGGGAGCCATCATGGGGAGCCCCACGTATGCGAACCTCTTGAGGTGCCCTGCGCCGTCCACCGCGGCGGCGCGCTCCACCTCTTCGCTGTAGTCGAAGGCGAAGGCCGTGACGAGCCAAAGCCCGAGCGGCAGGGTGTAGACCTGATACGCCAGCGCCAGGCCCACCAAGGTGTTGAGGAGGCCCAGGCGCCAGAACACCTCGTAGATCGCCACGAGGAGCGAGCTGGGCGGAAGCGCCCGGGCGAGGGCGACGAGGGCCACGGAGGCCATGAGGACCTGCCTGGAGAAGCCGAGGCGGGCCAGGGCGTAGCCGGTCGGCAGGGACAAGGCGATGGTTATGGCCACGGCGAGCAGCGTCACGACGGCGCTGTTGAGGAGGCTCTGGGCGAAGCCCAGCCGAAGCGCCTCCATATATCCCGCCGCCGAGGGCCGGGCGGGCGGGAACTGCGGGAGGCCGGGGGGCATGAGCGACGCGATGAGTATGACGGCCAGCGGGAACAGGGCCGTGGCCGCCGCGAGGGCCACCGCGAGGTCCGCTAGGCGCGCCATGTCCTCAGCACCAGATAGACGTAGGGGATGGCCGCCACCGACACCAAGGCCGCGATCAAGACGGAGACCGCCGCGCCCGTGCCTATATCCAGCGGGTAGATGCCCCTCGTGAAGAGGAACACCTCCAGCGTGGTGGTGGCGTCGCCGGGGCCGCCTCTGGTGAGGAGCCACACCTTGGCGAATATCCTAAAGGCGTCTATCAGCCTGAGCATCAAGGCCGCCAGGATGGCCGTCTTGGCCATGGGCAGCACCACCTTGAAGGCCATGGGCAGACGCTTGGCGCCGTCTATCCTCGCCGCCCACAGAACCTCCTCAGGGATCCCCAGCATCCCCGCCAGCACCACCAACACGACGAACGGCGTGAGCTCGAGGACGTCGAGCCCCACGATCGCCCAGAGGGCCAGGTTCGGGTCGCCCAGGAAGTTGGGCATGGACAGCCCCAGCGGGGCCAGGATCTGGGCCGCCACGCCGTTCCTGAAGTCCACCGCGAAGTACCAGAACACGACGTAGGCCACCACGGGGATGAGGAGCGGCACCGTGAGCAGAGGCGCGACCCACCGGCGGCCGGACATGTAGATCCAGTAGGCCAGAAGCACGCCGAGCAGCACCTCGAAGGCCGTCGCGGCGGCCACGAACACCGCGGTGATGACCACCGCCGTCTGGAACGTGGGATCCGACAGCACCGCCAGGTAGTTGCCCAGCCCGACGAACTTGGGCCTGCCGATCCCTATGAGGCTGTATTGGTACGTGGACAGATAGACCGTGTAGACGAGCCCGGCGATATACGCCGCAAGCCCCGCCAGCCCGGGCGCGAGCAGGAGGTGCCTACTCGGCCGCATACTCGATCGCGCGCCTCAGCCCGAACTTCATCCGCCTGCCCTCCGGAGGCCTCTCCTGGGTGTACGCCTTGACGACGGCGCCGCCCACCCTCGCCACCACGGCCCAGAGGCGGCCCCTGAACTCGACGTCTATCACCTCGCCCGCGAAGTCGCCCGACCCCAGCTCCACGTCGTCCGGCCTGAACGCCAGAAGCCGCCCGTCCAGCGGCATCAGGTTGTACCCCATGAAGGACGCCACGTCGGGGCAGCACGGCCTGGAGAACACCTCCTGGGGCGGCCCCGTCTGGAGAAGCCTCCCCCTCCTCATGACGCCGAGGCGGTCGGCGAGCGCCATGGCCTCCTCCCGGTCGTGGGTGACCATGACCGTGGTGATCCCCAGGTCCTTGATTATCCTCCTGATCTCGGCCCTCACGGACTCCCGCAGAAGCGGGTCTATGTTGCTGTAGGGCTCGTCCATGAGGAGCGCCCTGGGCCTCTTCACCAAGGCCCGCGCCACCGCCACCCTCTGCCTCTGGCCGCCGGAGAGCTGGGCGGGCTTCCTCTCCAGAACTTCCTTTATGTTGAGGAGCTCCGCCATCTCCAGCACGGCCCGCCTGATCTCCTCCCTAGGCCTGCCGGCCATCTTCAGCGGAAACGCTATGTTGTCGAAGGCAGTCATGTGGGGATACAGCGCGTAGCTCTGGAAGACGTACCCCACGTTCCGCCGCTCGGGCGGGACGTAGACTGACCTCCCGTCGTCCACCAGAGAGCCGTCGAGGCGGACCTCGCCTCCGTCGGGCCTCACGATGCCCGCAGCTATGTTGAGCGTCGTGGTCTTCCCCTCGCCGCTGGGCCCGAGGATCACGAAGTACTCGCCCCGCTCGACCTCCAGATCGAGCCCCCTGAGCACTTGGGTCCTTCCGAACGACTTCCTGACGTCCCTAAGGCTTACGGCCATGGGCCCCTGCCCTCCCCCCTTCTAAACCCTTTTTCATATGAAAAAGCCAGCGGCGCCCCGGCGCAGGCCCGTGCGGCGGCGCGTCCGAAGCTATGAAGGGCCGGGGCCGGCCGGCGGCCGGTCCGGAGGGCCTCCGCCCGGCTTGCTATGGACAACGCTTTTGGCTTCCGGCTTGCCCAAGCCCCATGTCCCAAAAACTGACGAGAAGGCAATTCCTGTACGCCGCAGTCGGCGGCGCGGCGGTCCTCGCCGCGGGCGGCTTGATCTACGCCTTGGAGCAAACGCCTAGGCAGCAACCCACGCAGGCCGCATCGGCCCAGACCTCGTCGCCCTCAGCAACGGCGCAGTCCCGCAGCTTGACGATATTCGCCAGATCCGCGTACCACCAGCAGATAAACCAGGCCTTGATGGACTACTACAACAGCCACAGGCCCCCCGTCCAGTTCAACTACATACCCAAGGGATATTCGGAGGAATATCAAGCCATCCTCCTAGCCATGAAGAACAAGAGCAGCGATTACGACATCTTATATATAGATGAGCCGTGGATCTACGAGCTCTACATGAACGGCTGGCTGGATCCGCTCGGCAAGGACTTGGACACGACCGGCATACCCACATACTCGGCCCAGCTGGGCGAGTTCAACGGCGAGTTCTACGCCATGCCCGTCGTCGGCAACTTCAACTTCATGTTCTACAACCTGAACATAATCGAGAAGGTCGGCGAGTCGCCCCCCAAGAGCTGGGACGACGTGCTCAGGATAGCCGAGGAGGTCAACCAGAAGCTGGCGCCCCAGAGCTACGGCTGGTCGGGCAACTACCCAGACGGCGTCATCTCGGACGTCTACGCCACGGTCCTCCTGTCGCTGGGCGGATACATGTTCGACCCCAAGGACAGAATCACGCCGACGCTCGACACGCCGGAGGCCGTCGAGGCCATGAAGCTGATAGTGGAGCTCGCCTCGCCCAAAAGGGCGCACCCCAAGACCATGAGCTGGTCGTCCCTCACGGAGTACAGCGACGCGATCCTCGCCGGGCAGATAGCCATGGGCGCCGTGTGGAACGGCTGGGTCAAGGACGTGGACAACCCCCAGCGCAGCAAGGTGGTGGGCCAGACGTACTTCATACCCATGCCCGGCCCGAAGCCCGTCAGCCAGACCGGCTTCTGGTACTACGTGGTGCCCGTATACAGCCGGAACAAGGACCTCGCGAAGGACTACATAACGGTCGCGACGTCCTACGACGCGCAGAAGTACGCCTACCTCAAGGCCGGCCTGCCCCCAGCGAGGATAAACGTCTACGAGGACCCAGAGGTCAAGCAGAGCAGCAGGCTGGCCGGCATGTTCTACGACGTCGGTAAGGTGGGCATGCCCGCCAGAACCAGCCCCGTCTATATGGACGTAGAGAGCCAGCTCATAGCCGTAGCCAACAAGGCGGTCCTAGGGCAGTTGACGCCGGAGGCCGCGGTGCAACAGATGCAACAGATACTGGTGGACGCAACCAAANAGGCCGGGCTGCTCCACTGAATATTTCCTTTTAAATTGTAATAACCAAGACACATCTAGATTGGAACGCCAGTAGACGCCCATGGCGCGAAGCGGCGTCGGCAACCGCCGCACGGCTTCTCCTATCATGCCCCAGCCTATTGCTGTGT
>CisS_allDRAFT_1000161_pt1 | contig 13445 bp, 13 predicted proteins | sample CisSprmetagenome_FD_10649 | JGI IMG/M metagenome (IMG submission 10649) | reverse complement strand
AAGATGTTCTTGAGAAGATCAGAAGTTCTTCTGAAAGGATCACATGGTTAGACTCTCTATTTGTGGCGGCGGCAGCATTTGCAAGAGACAGAGCTGGATACGACATCTCTAAGATAGCTGAGGAACTTGGAAGAAGCGAATCTACAATAAGAAATCATCTCTCAGAAAAGACTGAGGCTGGGAAGCTGGTTGCCGAGACATATCAGAAGATTAGGGAGAGAGGAGGAGTCTTAGAGATATCATTAGCAAGAGCTGGAGAAGATAAAAAGAGAGTAGAAGAGCTGGAGAAAGAGGTTAAAGAATTAAAAGAGAAGCTTAACAAGATTAAAACATCTTTGCAAGAGATCTTAAAAGAATTATAAAATTCGCTGTAAACAATTATTATTTTTTATTTTATTTTTACTTATATCGTCACATAGATCATGATACCTGTAAAGCCTCTAAGATCTGAGGGCTCTATATAAAAAGATGATGAAGACAGATCTATAACGTTCTTTTGATTCTTCAAGATTTTATATTTCTCTTTCACGTATTTTTCATCTCTCCCAAGTCTCATAATAAGTTCATACATTTCTCTAGGCTATTGTATATCGATATCTTAGATGATCCTAAGGTCTCTTAAATAAATGAAGGCTCTACCATTTCATCGCCTCAAAAACTGCTGGAAGCTATTTTTCGGGGTTTAGGAAATATTTTGTCGATAACCCTGACGCTTATGTCTTGTGTACTTATTTCAGATCCTTATCTGGGAGAGACCGGTGTCAACATCTAAACTTATCTGCATGACTCGTGGTCTCTTAAGCTTTAATATATACTCTGGGTGTCACAATTTGTTTCTTCAGGAGCTCTTGGTGGTAAAAACATATGTAATTTTCCAAAAGTATTTGTTGCCCCATCTCTGTCATTCTATTCTAAGTCCTAAGAAAGGTTGAATATGCCATGCACTGCTTCCGCTTAGGTTTTCGTCAACACGACCATTCTGTCGCTGATTACAAAAGTCTTGTTCACATTAGCCCATCTTCTAAAAGAAATTCTCCAACAAATTTTTAGATCATCATAAGCTTTGAGAGGGATCTCATAGTGAAATTCTCAACATTTATTAAAGATCTTTCTAAACTATATTCTCCTATATATTGTGAAAGCTTTATTGTTTTCATATGAGATATGCGCTAGAACATAGGATCAAATCTTCAGAAGCCATTTTCAGTGGATATATATTTAACACTAAGGTAAGTGTTTTGATAAAGCATTTTAAGCTCATGGTAATTAAGAACAACTGGAGGCATAAAGAGTCAATTTAATTATTGATGTAAAATCTGAAAAGCTTTGTAATTAAGTATTTAACCTGATTTAGAATATCTTTAATGGGAACAATGGAGACCCCTGTACTACAACTTTACAACTTCAAATCTATTAAAGAGGGCAATATAAAGATTAAGCCAGTTACCGTAATATTAGGTCCTCCTGATTCTGGAAAATCTAATCTGTTAGAAGGTCTCGCGATGTTTTCTATGTTAGCATATGGAGGTAATGCTTATTCATATTTGAGAACATCCGATCTGAGAGCTCTCTTCTATAATTTCACTCCACTATTCTCGCCATCAGTGAGTCTTATGATCCCTGAGAGAAATGTTGAACTAAAGATCTCTATATCACCAGAGAGTCAGGGCAGAGGAATCGAATTTACATATTCTACCAGGGATAAAATGCTCTTGAAATTTGTAATTGTAGATGGTATTTTTTATCCTGCGACACCTCAGCCTGATAATGAATATCTAAGTCTCCTGAGAATAAGATTTTATAGATTCTCCTATCCTTATTTACCATTCTACCAACCTATTGGATATGTTCCAGACCTTACCTCCTTTTTATCAAGCGATTATGTTGTAAAAGGATTTCTTATGAAAAATAACAAGAGATTATATGATGAGATCCTCTCTAACGTTCTATTGCCACCTCATGGAGAAAATCTTTCCTTCTTGCTTAGAAAAGAAGATTATTATGAATTTGCTAAGAGTATAATAAAAGACCTGGGATATGATGATCTGATCATATTACAATATAGAGGCGAGAAATGGTTTTTAATGAGAAATCTTAAGCCTCCTATAATATATCCATTAGAACTTGCTTCCTATGGCTTTATAAATTATATATATGTGTCGCTGGCGATCGAAAGCAATATTCCTAATGAGATACCAAAGATTATACCAGATATAATTGCTTTTGAAGAGCCTGAGGCTCATTCGTTTCCGTTTCTGGCCTGGGAGCTTGCAAAAGATATAGCATACAGCTCGAGTGAAGATAAGAGGATTGTACTTACAACTCATAATCCCTCAATAGTTTCTGCTCTCTTAGAGAAAGTTAGGCCTGAGAACCTAGCTGTATACTGGCTGTGTAGGGATCAGAAGACCTTCGCCTCAAAGATCATTGAGGTTAAAGAAGATATATTAGATAAAGCGAGAGGACTGGGACTCTCAAGCATAGAAGAGTTGAGAAATATTGTCAAATGTGAATAAAAATTTTGTTATAGTGGAATGTGATAATGATGAAAGACTTGCTAAAAAGTTAATAGAGTCCACAGCTATAATCAATAGATATGAGATTTATCATGGGAACGGAAAAGGAGAAATATTAAAAAAGCTAAATAAGTTTCGAGACAGCATAATGATCTTAGATGAAGATTTCGAAGGCTCATGGCCTCAGGAATATAGATATATCATTAAGAATTCAGATTCTGTCGAGTCTCTAAGGAACCTAAGAATCTATATAGACAAGGATCGTAGAATATTAATTTTGATTTTATCGCCAAATCTTGAAGGATGGTTTAGAGAAAACTGTAGTCATCTTAACAATAAGTCGTTAGCTGAAATAAAAAGAAGATTTAAAGATTATATTGAGCAATGTAAGGAAACTATAGATCTTCTTAAGGAAACTCTCAAAGAACTCATTAATTTAGTGTTTTAAAAACATTAGGCTGATCCTCATAGCAGAAGCCCGAAGAAAGTGTGCTCTGACTTATGAAAAATGATCTATCTATATCTTATAGATATAATGAATAGATCCGCAATCTCTTACGAGTAAGAAAGTTTTACCATCATGTCTTAATTCATAAACTTATGAAATTTAAGGATCATATTCGATTTAGAGTATTCTTTGCTATTTATACAACTGTCTAGTAGATACGAGGATACTACTGGAATATCCTTATTCATAATATAAAAGTTCTAAGATCCTTAAAAGTTGATTGACACAAAATCTATTTATGTTGCTCATGATCTAGAAATATTAAACATCGAATTGACCAATATACCTTACAAAGTTAAAGTTGTATAACAGATAGAAAAGAGTTAGAAGAGATGCGGCGGCCGGGATTTGAACCCGGGATCGCCGGCTTGGGAGGCCGGCGTCCTAGACCAGGCTAGACGACCGCCGCCCAAATATTTTTATTAGATACAGTTTTTATTTTTATATAGATGATGTTGTCTGATGATGTGAGTCATGCCCACTGAATAATGATGATCTTATGGGGTATCTGATTTTTAAAGATCTTTGGACATGATATTAAATTTTACAACATGATTTATTCTTGCATCAAAAGATCTCTAGGATCTTTTTTATCACAAATTCTAGATTATCAATAAAACTTGGGCCGTAATGTGCCAGAGTGTCATTAGGTATCAAGACGTATTTTCTTGATGCAACAGCTTTTATATTTTGCCAGCCTCTCTTCTCTATTATTTCTCTGAACTCCTCTTCTGAGGGCTTTTTGTTCTTGCTCTCATATATTATAAGATCAGGATTTAACTTAGCCACTTCAGAAAGATCTAGAGCTTTATAGCCTGGGATCTCGAATCCATATAGATAAGCCTGTTTTCTGTCGCCAAAGATGTTTCTTAAATTAAATATGTGTAGCGCTGATGTTATATGTGAGAAATAGCCTGGTATAGTAGGTCCTCCAAGATCTATCTCTATGTATGTCTTCAAAGGATCTTTAAATTTATATTTTTGAACAAGATCTTTTAGTTTATCAATGATCTTTTCAACAAGATCTAGCCCCTTCTCATACTCGCCTATCAAACCTGCCACAAGAAGAATATTATCAAAAATCTGATAGATGCTTGTCGGAACAGGAATTGGGTATATTGTGAAGCCTTCTCTTCTAAGCATCTCTATGATGTTTCTCTGAACACCTGTCGCAGTGAGAATAAGATCTGGATCAAGACTTTTTATAATATCAATATTAATATATGTATAGCTTCCAACTCTCTTTTTATTCAAAGCCTCTCTAGGTCTATAAGACCATGCATCAACACCAACAACACGATCACCAGCATCTAGATAGAACAATGTCTCTGTGACAGAAGGTGATAAACTTATGATCCTCATGGGCTTCTCAGGTATCTCTACATAATCTCCTAACTCAGGCGAATAGACCTTAGGCATAGTATCAAGATTATTTAAAGTATATATCTATTAAAATTTTATCTAATTTTATATGTCAAGATCTGTTGAAAAAGATCTTTTCAAATTATATTTTTCAGATATATCACTCAAAAAATCGTAAAACTATATTTTAACAACAACAATAATTATAATATTGGGATTTAAATGAGCAACATCTCTTCTATCAAGACATANAATAAAGAGCTGATAGAGATCTTGAGGACAGCTNTTGAAGAATGGGAGAGAGAGATGAGAGAAAATAACTATAGAGATAGAAAAGACGTTTTTTACACAGAATCAGGGATTACCTATTAAAACAGTTTATACACCACTTGATGTTGAAGACCAGAATTACTTTAGTAAATTAGGAATGCCTGGTCAATATCCGTTTACAAGAGGTATTCATTATAATATGTATAGAGGAAGAGTATGGACTATGAGAGAATTCAGCGGCTATGGAACTCCTGAGGACACTAACAGAAGATTCAAATATCTTATCTCACATGGTGAGACAGGTCTGTCGATAGCATTTGATTATCCAACACTTGTAGGAATAGATCCTGATGATCCAAGGGCTTATGGAGAGGTGGGCGTTGTAGGAGTCTCAGTTCCCACAGTTCTCGATATGGAGATAATATTTAAAGATATCTATATGGGAGATGTCACTACCAACATGACAATAAATCCTCCAGCACCTGTCTTATTAAGTTTTTACGTGGCTACAGCAAGAAAACAAGGCGTTCCTGACGACAAGATCGGAGGGACTACTCAGAATGATCAGTTGAAAGAGTTTATAGCACAGAAGTCCTGGGTTTTTCCTCCACAGCCAGCACTTAAAATAGGAGTAGACTTGATCGAGTGGAGCGTTAAGAATCTTCCTAAGTGGAATCCTATAAGCATCTCAGGCTATCATATTTATGAGGCTGGAGCAACAGCAGTTGAAGAACTTGCTTTAACATTAGCTGATGGAATAGAATATGTCAGAGAGATGATTAGAAGAGGACATGATGTAGATAGTTTCGCAGGAAGACTCTCATTCTTCTTCGCATCAGGAGTACAAGTCTTTGAACATGTGGCGAAATTCAGAGCTGCCAGAAGAATGTGGGCTAAAATAATGAAAGAATGGTTTGGAGCTAAAAAGAAGAGAAGTATGTGGCTGAGATTTCATACTCAGACGAGCGGAGTGGAGCTGACAGCTGTAGAGCCTTATAACAATATTATAAGAGTTGTTCTTCAGGCTATGGCAGCCGTCTTAGGAGGGACACAAAGTCTTCATACCAATGCTTTTGATGAAGCTCTGGCGCTTCCAACAGAGTTTTCTGCTAAGATCGCATTGAGAACACAACAGATTCTAGCCTATGAGAGCGGAATTGCTGATACAGTAGATCCTTTGGGAGGATCTTATTATATAGAGTGGCTCACAGATAGAATAGAAGAGGAGGCTTGGAAGATTATTGATAAGATAGAGAGCATGGGAGGAATGATCAATGCTATTGAGAAAGGATATCCACAGATGCTTGTAACAGAGAGTGCTTATAGAAAACAGAGAGCTATTGAGGAGCTGAGAAAAATCGTTGTTGGAGTAAATATGTTTCAGTCAGAGCCTCTGGAGGAGGAGAAGAGAGTTCCTTTGTTAAAAATCGATGAAGAAAAAGTCAGACAACAACAAATAGAGAGAATAAGAAGATTCAGACAGGATAGAGATCCTGTCAAATGGAGAAGCTCATTGATAGAGCTTGAGAGAGCTGCAATGAGAAATGAGAATCTCATGCCGTATATCTATAATGCTGTGATAAACAGAGCAACATTAGGAGAGATCATGGGGGCACTAAAGAATGTATATGGAGAATGGAGTGAGCCTATAATACTTTAAATCAAAGATTATGAGGTGTCAAAATGTATATCCAAGAACAGACAGATGTTGAAACGAGGATATCATTAGAGAAGGAGGTTGTGGCCGAAGAGATGAGAAGAAGATATAAAGTTATTGTAGCCAAACTAGGTTTAGACGGCCACGACAGAGGAGCTAAAGTTGTTGCAAGAGCCTTGAGAGACGCAGGATTTGAAGTTGTCTACACAGGTATTAGACAGACGCCTGAGATGGTCGTCAACACTGCTATACAAGAAGATGCTGATGTGATAGGCATAAGTCTTCTAAGCGGTGCTCATATGGCTCTTGTGCCAATGGTTCTTAAATTATTAAGAGAGAAAGGAGCCGGCGATATCAAAGTAGTTGTCGGAGGAACAATTCCTCCTGATGATGCTGAGAAGCTTAAAGAGATGGGGGTTGCAGAGGTTTTTCCTCCTGACACTCCTCTCTCATATATTATTAAAAGGGTTAGAGAGCTTGCTGAAGAGAGGAGAAGAAGTTGAGGATGAGCCCAGAGGAGCTTTTGAAAAGATCTTTTGAAGGAGATCTTATAGCTTTATCAAGACTTCTCACATTGATAGAGTTTCCCGCCGAAACAGATCCTGAGATATTTTCGTTTATAATGAGAGAGCTTATGAAGAGAAGTGGTAATGCTCATGTGATCGGTGTCACAGGAAATCCTGGCGTTGGAAAGAGCACTTTGATCTCAAAGATCATATCGATATATAGAGAGAAAGGATCTAGAGTGGCAGTGGTATCTGTAGATCCTTCGTCTCCATTTTCAAAAGGAAGTTTCATGGGAAACAGAATAAGAATGCAACAGCATTCACAGGATCCTGGTGTTTTTATAAGAAGTACAGCAACTAGAGGAGCGAAGGGAGGTCTGGGAATAGGCACGACACTTTTGATAGAAGCATTTGATGGATTAGGATTTGACAAGATAATTATTGAAAGCGTCGGCGCAGGACAGATCGATGTTGACATACAGAACGTCTCGCATACAACTATAAACGTTCTGATCCCAGGCGCTGGAGACGAGATACAACTTCTCAAAGCAGGTCTGATGGAGATAGGAGACATATATGTCGTAAATAAATCTGATAAGCCTGAGGCAGAGATAATATATAAACAGTTGCAAGAGCTTTTTGAGTCTGAGAATATAGAATCTAGAACAGGATGGAGACCAAGGATCTATAAGACATCAGCAGTCATGGGATGGGGAGTTGAGGAGCTTACATCAGGCATCGAAGATCATAAGAAATATCTTTTAGAAAACGGAGGTTTCAAAGAGATCATTAGGAGAAGAAGAGTGTACTCAACAAAACAATATGTTAAATATATAATAGAAAATTATATAGAGAGATATTTAGATAGAGTTGATAAAGATCTTTTAGAGAAGATAAGCATGGGATCCATAGATCCTTTCACAGCATCTTTAGAACTTGTCAAAAAATTAATAACCAAATAAAAAAGATCTTCAGATCATGATTTTCTTTATTATCAAAATTCCTAAACCTTTCAATTCTATAATAGATCATCTTTTACTATGCTGAGGTTTCGGGTGCTTGCCTCTGGCGAGAGATTAATGTTTTCATCCCAATGATCATCGGGCTGGAGGCATGTTTCTGGGCCACCCCTAGAGTTATCGAGGCATGCTAATGTAGTGCCTGGCCGATGAGTCAGCCTCCAGGCCCTCAAAACCTTATGTCTCATCACGGTCATATTTATTTCCATTGAAAGCTTAAAAATACAGACGCCAACCCGCTCCAAAGAGGAGGCTTGTCTGGTTGTCAACAAAAATCATGTCTATAACAACATTTTTCTCATGAAGAAATTTTATGGCGTCTTCATTGACATTATTTATCTCAATAAAACTGTCTCTTAGAAACCGATTTTTTGATTTCTCTAAGTTTTCTCTCAGATATTTATATCTATAAGGATCTTTCTCAATAGCGTATATAAATATTTTTCTCGAGAAAAAGCTTTTAAAACTCCATATAAAATCCATAAAGTAGAATATCCAACGCCTGCGCCAGCATCTATAAATATTTTTCCTCCAGATAATGCGGTCACATAAGATAGCGATGATAAGACGAGACCATCATCATATTCTATCGATGCTATACCAAGTTTTCTAGAAAGATTCTCTACAAAGGTCATGTTTTTCAAGAATTCATCCAGAAGATCATTATTAACATTATTAGTCATTATATATCCCTCTTAAGACAGATGTGTCATAATTAATTATGACTATTAAATTTTTATATTTTTTAATTATAAGATTATAAGGCATCTATTATGGGTTTATCTATCGATATACGGACATTAATTGTGATAATGATTCTTTTCGCAACTTTATACTCAGGTTTGACTCAGCTCAATATTTACACAGATCTTTTTTCAAAAAATATTCTCGCAGGACTTGATCTTGCTGTGTTCTCTTATATATTTTATACATTCTCACATAACATCATTAATCTAATACCTATTAAGAATCTTTTCACAACATCTGGTCTCAAAACTTCTTCTTATGATACAGAGCTACATTTGTATCTTGATAAAAATGTTTTAAATGAAGATCCTAATGACAAGATTATTGCAAAAATATGTTGGAGAAATCTTCCGCCTCCTCTTCAAGACAGCTTTTCATATTACATATTTCGTATAGTGGTGCCAGAGAAAGATTACGAGATTATTCTTGCAGAGAAAATTTTGTTTGTATATTACATAGATCGATCTGAGGGATGCACAGATCTTGAGATTAAATATGTGACAAATCTATATGGAGAAAACATTATACCTGTGTCAGGAGAGTGGCGTGGAGAAGTAAAGACTTTCATAGGGAATATATATTCTGTTGAAACTTATAACGTTTCGGTTGAAGACAAATTTGTTTTAAACGATATAACATCTATCTCATATGATAGAACAAACGATCTTGTCATAATAAACTTGTCTAAATATGTTATGAATTCTGTCATTTTATATAATATTCAGACTTTTGATGACAAAAATAATAGCATTAGATACACAGGCAGCAACCCGCTATGGAGATATACATGGTTCAACGGCTCGAGTGTTGCAATAAAACTACCGGGAGATCCCAGCCCCGAAGAGAGATATGTAGCAGTGAGAATTCAGAAGAGAGGTCTATTAACAAAAGATTTTGTCATAGATCCTTCTTTTACAACATTTTATACACAGACTGTCACAGAAACTAAAACTATGACTTATGTGACGACGATCACTATACCACTCACATCTACTACTACATCAACAGTCATAGAGACTAGAAAATTCACTACCACATATACTAGCAATATGACATACATAGTCTATACATATGTGACCAAGACGCTTGTGTTGAGAGAGACTATGCCAGAGATTTTGACTGTAACAACAACAAAGATTGTTAATAAAACACTGGCTAATCCGACCACGAAGATCGTTAATGTCACAGTTATTACTGAGATACCTGTTTTAACAACTGTTGTTCTAGAGAAGACTTTGATTACAAAAATATTTGAGACAGAGACTATAGTATATGAGAACCTCATCAGATCTACAGAGACGTTAATTTTATCTCAGATAGATCCTGGGTTGTCTATAAGTTTATCAATACCTCTATTAGCTATTGGAATATTAATAGGCTATTATATCTTGAGAAGAAGGGTCTATGGTAAGACATAAATTTTTTGACGTGTTATTATATAGGTGGATCTATGGAGAGAAGATTTGTTGAAGTCCCAGAGATCCCTATTGTGGACAGGATCTTTTTATCTGCTGAGGAGACAGGAGTAATAGTAGTTGATATGCAAAATGATTTTGTGAAACCTGAGGGGAAACTTTATGTGCCAAATGCTTATAAAACTGTTGAGCCTATAAAAAGACTTTTAGAAAAGGCTAGAGAGAAGAAAGTAAAGATCTTTTATACACAAGATACTCATTATGCTAATGATCCAGAGTATCAGATCTGGGGAGAACATGTTAGATACGGAACATGGGGGTGGCAGATTATTGATGAGCTGAAGCCTAGAGAAGAGGATATTATTATTATAAAGACCAGGTATGACGGCTTCTACGGGACTCCTCTAGAAGATCTTTTGAGAATATACAGGATCAAAAGTTTAATTATTGTGGGCACAGTGGCGAACATATGTGTGCTACATACAGCGGCAAGCGCAGCCTTAAGATGGTATAAGATATATGTTCCTATAGATGGTATAAGTGCTTTAAATGATTTTGATCTTTACGCGGCTCTGAGACAAATATCATTTCTCTACAAAGGAGTGATCGTTAGATCAGTAGATGACATAGTCTTCATATAAAGTTTAAAGAGAATAGTGAAAAAGATGATCCTTGGTAGAGATGTCGTCATAAGCGATCATGATCTTATTGGAGAATGGGAGCTTAAGAGAATAAGTTTTAGAGATATCGAGGAGCTTATAGATTATATATACATGAATCTTTCCAACAATCCTATTATCATCGCATATAATAATATATGGAGATATACAGATGAGATATTTAAAAGATTACGCGACAGAGGTTTCAACGTCTACACTATAGATCTTGTCGACATAAATTTTGAGAAGATGTTATCAAAAACATTGAGTATAGAACAGATTATAAAAGCTCGTCTATCTAGAATCAGATATTCTAATGTTGACAAGACGCCTGTCAAGATGTCTCTGAACAAGTCTGTTAGTAGAAAAGATCTTTTGAGAGCTCATGTCAATGTTTTCTTAGAATATATTTATAAACCTGTTGTAGACGTCGAGACATGTATGATGCTGCCTAGATGTGATTTATGCATCAGATCATGTCCTTCAAAAGCTCTTGATGAAAAGCCTCCTAAAGTTTATTATGACAAATGTATAAACTGTGGAATATGCTACTCTATATGTCCTGTGCAGGCTATTAATCCTCCTCAGATGACCCCTAGATCAGTAGATATGTTTATAAAAACTGTCAGAAGCTTCAGTGAAGAGCCTATGTATATAATTTTCACATTATTTGATAAACTAAAAGATCTTTACTTCACAGATTTAGACGCTGATCATCAGCCGGCCCTTATATTTCCCATTCAGAGTATAAATGATCTTGCTCCACTTAATCTTTTAAAATTTTTATTCCACGGATTCACGCCTGTGTTGCTAGGAGAATTAGATGTNTATCTGAGAAGAAGTATTAGAGAGCTTCTCAGCCTANAGATGATCTTAACAGCTGAGAGACCTGAGGATCTTAAGAACATNCTTAGAAAAAAGATCATTAGTAAATACAAGGGAGCATCTAGAGAGGTTAGAGANTATGTTCTACAGATATTTAACGANTATGTTGAGAAAGATCTTGTCTTAAGCTTCCCAGGGGTAGGATATGTGTATGTGGATGATGAAAAATGCACATTATGTGAGGCATGTGTAAGATCCTGCCCAACGAAAGCTCTAAAGATCTTGGAGTATAAAGATGAGATGAGACTGATTCTCTCAATAAACAGATGTATCGGATGTAGAGAATGCGAATATATATGCCCTGAGAATGCCGTTAAAGTATACTGGTATTATAAGAAGGGCTCTGAAGAGGAAGTTCTCACAAGATCTAATATTGCTAGATGTGTCATATGTGGAGCACCTTTAGGGCCTGAGAAAATGATCAGAAGAATAGAAAATAGACTAAGATCTTTAGGAGATCATGAGGCTATTAAATATGTTAGAATATGTGATAAATGTAAAACAAAACTTTTCTACGAAAAAATCTTTCAATAAAATTATTATAGATCCTCTTAAAAAGCTTTATAGACATCTATTATATACTATGACCGCTCTCTCTGCCCTAAAGAACGAGGCTTGTCCTGCTGTAGTAAAATAAGTTAAAAAGTTGAAGTAACAGAAAAACATGTTCAATACACAGTTTAAGAAGAAGATTCGAAGCCTGTTATCTGATAAATTTATCTATGATGAAGCTGATAATTGATACTATCTTCTTAAAGTTTTCATATTTTTAGCTTTTAAACATACAACGATTCTCTAAATAATAATTGAGAAAAACTTTTTAATTAATGTTCTATAAAACCTTATATATCATTCAGGTAAATATTTAATGGTGATCATTAGTGAATGAGACGATATTTACTATGATCACTGTAATAGCTAGTGTTGTCACGTCAACGGCTTCTCTAGGCTATTGGTTGGGAAAGAAATTTGCCATCATAGACGAGAGATTCAATAGAATAGATGAGAGATTCAGTAGAGTAGATGAGAGAATTAATAGGCTTGAGAAGGCTTTTACACAGTTTTCTGAGACTCTTATAATGGTTTTAGAGTATAAAGGTGTGTTCACCTCTATAGAGGCTGCAAGTTTTAGAGGCCTAATAAAGGCTCTTCTACCATCTCCCAGTTCAAAATATTATACGAGAGAGGTTTATGAGAGATTGAAACAGCTCTTAGATAAGGATCCTAATGAATATACTATGGCGGATATTGATGAGATGAATAAGATAGCAGATCTAATAGAGAAAGAGGGTAGGGCATCTAATAGAGAGGATCTGATAGATTATTCATATAAACTGAGATTTTATGCTATGATAGCAAAAGTAGTTTATATATATCCAAAACTGAGAAAAACCTAAGCTTGTTTCTCAGAATTTATATCTCAACATCTGGTGTTATGAATAGAGAAATTTTTAAAGAGCTAGATGCCAAACATATCTAAGTTTTCCAGTGACCGGATCCACCTCAAATCCTAGTGTCTCAAGAGCTGTCACTCCCAACACCTGAGCATCATCTTTCTCAGCAAAGACAACCTCGACATCGCCTTCAAAATCCTCGTATTTTATTGTTGCAATCCCAACTTCTCTGGTTATGATTCTTCCATCAATAGTTTTAAAATGTCTTACTCTTCTAGGTCTTATATTAAGCTCTTTAAGAACATCTCTGCTGATCCAAGTGAATATAGAGCCTGTGTCAACANTAAGATCAATTTCTCTAAAGATCTCTGCCTCAGGATTTTTAATAACAACTCTCACTCTAGTTAAACCCATATCATCACCTGACACATGTCCAGAATCTATTTAATTAAAAAACATATAATCATTTAATACTGAGGTGGTTTGCCACAGCAATATTAAGTTTAT